>Stewie_p2__coassemble_1161_pt1 | contig 34542 bp, 30 predicted proteins | sample Stewie_p2__metabat2_high_PE_008 | metagenome-assembled genome bin Stewie_p2 | reverse complement strand
GAGCAGAGGACTGAAAATCCTCGTGTCGCTGGTTCGATTCCGGCTCTGGGCATTTCCTTTTGGAAAGTCATTCATGTACTTTCTGAAAAGAAATAAATAATTTAATAATATGGGGTATTAGCTCAGTCGGTAGAGCACTTGACTTTTAATCAAGTTGTCCGGGGTTCGAATCCCCGATGCCTCATGAAAAGCCTTCAAGTATTTACCTGAAGGCTTTTATTCTATCTGAAAACAGATTTTTTCTATTGATGTTTGATCCGAAGCAGCCATACAATTCAAGAGTTAGTAACAGATCACTGGTTGAATAGAAAAACAAAAATCAGCTTATAAAATTCTTGATATCCTATTTCTTCATCAGGATTATATTTCGCATTATCTTTATTCACAAGTTTATCTTTTTCTTTTATATCAGAATGCACTTTCTTTTTATCCACAAGTTTATTTTCTTCTTTTATTCAGAAGATATTTTTCTTCATACACAAGCTTATCTTCTTCTTTTATATTAGAATATACTTTTTCTTTATCCACAAGTTTATTTTCCTTTATATCAGAATGTACATTATCTTCATTCACAAGTTTATCTTTTTCTTACATATCAGAAGGTACTTTTCAGAGAAAGAGAGAAAGGTTCTGGATTTCAGGCTTCTTGTTGACAGTAGTTCTTATACACGTTGATATAATGAAAGTGATTTCCGGAAATATATTTGGGGAAATACTGGAAGAAGCTTTTTCCAACTATAAAGTTTTAAGGTTAATAGCCGGAAAGGCTAATAATTAATGTAAAAGGTTCATGGTAGGTTGATAATTACATTACTTTATCATGAATTGGGTTTTGAAATATACAGAACATGATGTAATGAAAATGATAAAAAGTGAAATTTATAGTTCTATCTTTCTAAATGATCCGCATAGAGTTATAGTACCTGAAACATTGTGGGAAAGGCGCAGCCCTGGTGGGACAGGCATAAGAATAAGGAGGGCTATTATGAGAGGATTAAAAGAATTTTTCTGTAAGATAGTTGCTGCTGTGATCTGTTTTGGTATAAAAGTATTTTCTGGAAATATATTGCTCAACATACCGAAAGAAAAAAATGCGTCATTTTATCCGGAAATGAAAAGAAATAAAAAATGCGGAAGTCACAAAGTACAGGCTGGCGGCAGGTGTGCTGAAACGACAGGTTCTGTAACTGGTAAAATATCTTATGTCAAAAATAGTATAGATAAAAGTCGATATCATTTATTTTTAAAGCAGGTTTTTTACTGGCTTCAGGGGCCGGGTGACAGAATGCAGATAGTTAAGTATTCCAGTGCAAAGAAAGGTTTAGAACTAAAAAAGAAAGAGTTGCTCTATTTAGTTCCTGAATAATCTGAGGATTTAATGTTCTGGAAGCTCTGTGTTGGATGATAAAAATAAAAAAGATTAAGAGCTAATGTCAAAGAGCCATAGTAAGCTTGGTTTGGTTGGCAAAGCAGCTGATCCGTTTACTCCTGCCCGGCTATATTATACTTCGGGCAGGAGTTTTTGTGTCAGAGAAGAAGAGATTTTTATAAAGAAATCTGCTTATAAAACATCACAAAGCGACATATATTAAGACAAAGTACATACGGGAAAATTTATGAGAAAAAGAGAAAGGTTTTGGATTTCCGGTTTTCTGATGTTGTTTTTTGTTCCGTATATAGGCGTTATGGCAGTAAATGGAGTGGAGGCTGCAATTATAAACAGAACTCCGGAGCCGGAAGAATATATTCCTCTTATTCTTTCTTTGCAGATTCCGGATGATTATGAAAAAGAAGCAGTAAAGGCTCAGGCAGTCATAGCCAGAACAAATTTTTTCAGGAGGATTCAGGAAAAAAATATTTCAGATGTGCTGGGGGAGATCTGCAGAGAAATAAAAAATGAAAAATTTGCGTGGCTTTTTCCAGATAAAATTTATGAAAAAGCTGTAAAAGAAACGCAGGGGCAGGTATTGATATCAGATGGTGAACTGAAACTTGTTCCCTATCATGAAATCAGCAACGGTCAAACCAGGGACGGAACACAGGCCTTTCATGATAAAAAATATTCTTATTTGAAGTCTGTGGACAGCAGCGGAGATAAAAATTCTCCACTTTATTTAAACAGTACATATATACAAGAACAGCAAATGCCTTCTAAACTGGATATAGAGCAAAGAGATGGCAGTGGGCATGTGGTAAGTCTTAGGGCAGATGGGGATATTCTGGAAGGAGAGGCGTTTGCACAGGGAATGGGGCTTTCCTCTTCGGATTTTTCGATTCAGAAAGTGGGTGGAGAGTTTCGCTTCCTTTGTAAAGGAAAAGGACACGGGTTGGGATTTTCCCAATATGGAGGAAATGAGCTTGCCAGAGATGGAAAAGACTGGAAAGAAATCCTAGAAACATATTTTCCAGCAATGGAAGTTGCGGCATATGAAGGATAGATATGTCAGAGAAGAAAAACCAGAAAGAAATCCAGGAAACATATTTTCCAGCAATGGAAGTTGCGGTATATGAAGGATAGATTTTTGAGAATTAATGGCGGTTCTGTTATGTGCTATTGGATATTTTCTCATTTATAGTAAATAAAAGTGAATAGACTCAGGTATTCTGGACACCCTATAAATACAGAAATGATTATAAGCAGAGGTGAAAGGAATATGACAAAAAACAGAATTGTAAAGTATGCCACAAACACAGCCCTTTTAGCAGTTCTGGCTGCAGCCGGAATTGGAGCTTATCAGCTTGGTACATCAAAACCAGAAGAAAATATCCAGGAAGAACAGGATTTTGTGGAAATGGAACAGAGCACAGAAGAGGAACCTATGGTAGATGTGGGAACAACTGAGGTAGAAGCTGATATGGAAAATACATCAGGGGACCTGGCAGGAACAGAAATGGCAGACGAAAACAACAGCAGCGAGACAGAGTCTGCACAGGAAGAAACAACTTTAGAGGAGGAAAGCCAACAGCCAGAAGAAGAAGGAATTACTGGCCAGGCTGGAGAAAACGAAACGACAGATGCAGCGGCAGGCGCAGTAGAAGCCCCGGTCTTGAGCTTTTCGGAGGAAACACAAATGGAATGGCCGGTAAATGGAAATATTCTGCTTGACTATAATATGGATCAGACTGTATATTTTCCAACGCTTGATCAGTATAAATTAAGTCCTGCTATTTCAGTGCAGGCTGCTGAAGGAGCTCCGGTGCTGGCTTCTGTGCCTGGAACAGTATATTCAATCGAGCAAAATGCACAGACAGGAACAACTGTGACAATGGAAATAGGAAGCGGCTATCAGGCTGTTTACGGGCAGCTGAAAGACCTTGCCGTAGAAGAAGGCGAAACAGTAGAGAAAGGCACTGTAATCGGTTATATTGCAGCTCCTACCAAGTATTACAGTGAGGAAGGAAGCAATCTTTATTTTGCAATGAAAAAAGACGGAGAGCCTGTTGACCCGATCGCCTATCTTCCGGAATAAAAATAAAAGAAACAGTTCGGTTTTCTATGGAAGTATTTTTAAAAAATAAGGAACATGGAACTGTTCACAAAAAATAAGAAACAACGTATAATAAAAGCAGGTGGGAACAAAAATCCGCAGTCGGCAGTTCTCCTACCTGCTTTTTATTTATCAGTGATGTACTTTGTACGGCCGGCTGCTTTTATATAGATGCAGGGATGGCTGCTGAAGCGAAACGGCAGTTGTCCTTTACATAGATGGAGTAGAGAATGAATTATACATATATGGTACAGTGTGCGGACGGCAGTCTTTATACAGGGTGGACAAACTCTCTGGAAAAACGTCTGAAGGCTCATAATGAAGGAAAAAACGGGGCGAAATATACAAAGGCAAAGCGTCCGGTACGTCTTGTTTATTATGAGGGATTTGCTACCAGAGAAGAGGCCATGAGGCGTGAATGTGAAATAAAAAAGCTTACCAGAAAGCAGAAAGATGTTTTGAGAAATTTTTAACCGGAACACAATATATAAGCTATAAATGAGCAAATCTCGAATTTTCATTATGAAATCCGCAATATGCGGACATAAAAGAAATATTAAGCTTTATATGTACATTTTATACAGACAGATTTGTAATAATCTTGTCTACTTTTTTGAATTGACTTATTTATAGATATAAGATGAAATAGATCAAAAAAATAATTAAAGGCATAAAAATATCCATTTGTCTGATAAAAACTGCCTACAGACAAATGGACATAGATGTTATAGTGGCATGGTGGCAATAAAGAAATACATTACAATAAAATGGCAGGCGCTTCCAAGCATAATAAACACATGAAAGATTTCGTGGGAACCAAAATTTTTATGTCTGGCATTGAAGATCGGAAGTTTTAATCCATAAATAATACCGCCAATGGTATAAATGATCCCACCGGCCAGAAGCCAGTTGAATCCGGCTCTGGGAAGTGCATGAAAAATCGGGACAAAAGCAAGGACACAGAGCCAGCCCATTCCAATATACAGAACAGAGGAAACCCACTTCGGACAGTTGATCCACAGTGCTTTCAGAAGGATTCCAACAATGGCTATTGTCCATACAAGACCGCAGAGAATATATCCGATTTTATTGTGAAGAGCAATGAGACATACAGGCGTATAGCTTCCTGCGATCATAATAAAAATCATCATATGGTCTATTTTGCGAAGCCTGCGGTTGACCTTTTCTGTGGAATCTACAGAATGGTAAAGGGTACTTGCTGTATAGAGAAGGATCATTGTCAGTATAAATACTGCAAGAGCAGTAATGTGCAGAGTATCTTCAGCCCGTGCGGCTTTTATGAGAAGTGGAGCTGCTCCGGCTGCCGCCAGAAGAACAGCTATGCCGTGAGTGATGGCACTCCATGGATCTTTCAGTTTCAATTTCATGAAAATCGCCTCCTGATTTAAGCTTGACTTAGATGTTTTGATATGTAGTTTTAAAAACTACATATTAAGTATATGACAACTATATTACAAACATGCATAAAAGTAAAGGGATTTTACAGAATTTTAATATTTTTTGATAATCAAAGTAATTTTCGCGAAATATTGTATAGTCCGGGCAGAGCTACCCTTACGTTCTTTTTTGAGCAAAGCAGAACAGTTATCAGATCAAGATGGGATTGGATATAAGCTGGCATATGAGAGATGATGAACGGCAGAATGATATCGGTTACGGTTCTTCTGCGCCACAGTAATTGGTATCTGTGCAACAGCAATTGGTATCCGGTTATAGAGAATACAGAAAATCAGGGTGGCAATAATAAGAGCAATTTAATAGAATGGCAAAATAAAGCAAAGCTTCATCTTGGGGACAGTGTTATGATTTTTCTGTTATATTTAATACGGCAGAAAATGGAAAACTCTGTCATTATTCGGATCGGGTGAAATGATCAAAAAAGAAATTATATTAGAGTAAATGTATAAAAATCCTCCATTTACAGATACTATTTCCAGAATCGGAAAGTACAGTAAACGGAGGATTTTTTATATGAAAGCTACGGGAATCGTAAGGCGTATAGATGATCTGGGCAGAGTTGTGATACCTAAGGAAATACGCAGAACATTAAGGATAAAAGAAGGAACTCCACTGGAAATTTTTACAGACAGAGAGGGCGAAATTATTCTGAAAAAATATTCTCCTATTGGTGAACTCAGTATGTTTGCCAAGGAGTATGCAGAGGCTCTGGCTCAGACAACAGGATTTCTTGCGTGCATTACTGACCATGATCAGGTTGTGGCGGCTGCAGGACATGGAAGCAGAGAAATTGCAGGAAAAGAAATCAGCCGGTGTCTGGAGAAAGTTATTGCAGAGAGGGAAGGCAAGTGCTTTAATTACGGAGAAAAAGGAAAAATTCCTGTTGCAGACAGCCAGGAAGGAGTTTTATATGCGCAGATCATTCAGCCGATCATTTGCGCCGGAGACGCCATAGGGGCGGTGATCCTCATTGGAAAAAGTGAAAAGGATATATTTGGAAACCCGGAGAAAATGCTGGTACAGACAGCAGCAGGATTTCTGGGAAGACAGATGGAGCAGTAAAAAAGCTTCATTTTGCAGCTTCTGACATTCATTTATATGATTTATTATTGAGAATATAAGCATAGAAAAACCACCCTTATAACTTTGACAGGTTCATATCAAGGTTTGGGTGGTATTTTCTATGTTAAATAAATAATACTGAAGATTAGCTTCCTTATGATTGGGAGTGCCTTCTATAGATTTCTCAGCATTTCTCAGCAATCTCGTAGATCAGTCGTTCGGTATCCTCCCATCCAAGGCAAGGATCAGTGATGGAACAGCCTGGAATCATATGATCGCTGATATCCTGCCGGCTTTCTAAGAGATAGCTTTCGATCATAACACCCTTTACAAGCTTTTTCAGGTCGGAATTGTAATTGCGGCTGTGGAGGACCTCACTGACAATACGGATCTGTTCTTTATACTGCTTGCCGGAGTTGGAGTGGTTCACATCAACAATAACAGCCGGATTTTTGAGATTCCACTGATTATATAATTCTGCAAGGCGTACAAGTTCTTCATAGTGATAATTTGGCTGAGTCTGGCCGAATTTATTTACGCCGCCTCTGAGGATCGTGTGGGCAAGTTCGTTTCCACTGGTAGCAACATCAAATCCACGGTAAATAAAATGGTGGGAATGCTGGGCAGCAGTAACGGAATTTAACATAACAGAAAGATCTCCGCTGGTAGGGTTTTTCATTCCAACAGGGATATCCATTCCGCTTGCAGTGAGTCGGTGCTGCTGGTTTTCTACAGAGCGGGCGCCGATCGCTTCATAAGACAGAATATCGTCCAGATAGCTGCGATTTTCAGGGTAAAGCATTTCGTCTGCGGTAGAGAGCCCGGTTTCCGCCAGCACACGGATATGCATTTTACGAATGGCGATGATGCCTGCCAGGAGATCAGGAGCCTTGTCCGGCTCCGGCTGATGAAGCATACCCTTGTAGCCGTCTCCTGTGGTGCGGGGTTTGTTGGTATAGACTCTCGGAATGATGATCAGCTTGTCTGAAACCTGGTCTGCAACATTTTTCAGCCGGTTTGCGTATTCGCACACAGTATCCTCGTTGTCTGCAGAGCAGGGCCCAACCAGAACAACGAATTTATCAGATTCTCCGGTAAAAACTTTGCGGATCTCACTGTCTCTCAGAGATTTTACTGATCTGAGTTCATCTGTTAAGGGATACTGTTCCTTCAGCACTTCGGGCAAAGGAAGCTGGTGGTTGATGTTCATTGACATGATAGATTTCCTCCGTAAGTAGATTGGTTATAAAATATTTAACTGTATATAAGCTGTTGTGAAGGTTGGGACAGTAATGTGTAAACAATAGCGGAAATTTTTATTTACGAAACATTCATAGTATATCACTTTAAATCGGAAAAGTCCACCGGATTTTCAAGCATATGATATTCTTCCAGGGTAAGACCGGTAAGCGAAAGATAAGAGGCAAGAGATCTGGTTACATATCGAATGTGCCAGGGCTCCCAGGGGATTCCGGTGATATGCTCTTTATTTTTGGGATAGCGCATAATAAAACCAAAAAGTGCCGCATGACGGTTTAGCCAGATTCCCTCTTTTGTTTCTGCAAAGGCCTCAGTCAGCTCCATTTGTACTGCAGGGCAGGACATATCCAGCGCCAGACCGCTCTGATGTTCGCTGGAGCCCGGAGACGCTACATAAGGCGCTCCTGTAAAAAGCTCTTTCTGGCGGCTGTAGGAGCGGTAGCCGGAGATGCAGTACAGGCTCAGTCCCTCAGAGCGGCTGCGCATGATCAGCTCCAGAGCGGAGCGGGCAGTTTTTTCTTCCAGAAGGCGCTTGGGCTCTCCGGGAACAGCATCAAACGGCAATCCGATATCAACCAGATGCTCCGGGATAAAATCTGCCGGAAGCGGATGCTCCCTGTTAATGAGAATCGTGTAGTCTTTGTCCATAAAAATCCCCCCTTACCTTTTATGATATGAAAGGCACAGAGGGGATATGACCGCTTAATCAAGAGCTTTTTCGCTGATTTCCTCAAGAAGATTCTTTTTCAGATCATAAAGCTTCTGAGAAAGATCTACATAAACCTTCTGAGGATTCACCAGACGGCGGGATTCATCCCAGAGAGTATCCTGCTCTTTCTGGCAGTATTCGCGAAGCTCCATAACCTCAGGCGAGGTGTAAACCCGTTTTCCTTCCCGGATCACCGGAATAAGAAGTTCACGAAGCTCGTAGGTGCCGCCCAGAACCTTTGTCTTTTTCCAGGTATCCACCGGATCAAAGATGATCATAGTTTCTTCCGGGTCAAAGCTCTCATCAGTCAGACAGATCAGGTCGGCCTTGATCTTTCCGGTTTTTTTGCTGTAAATACGATAAACCGTTTTGTCTCCGGGGTTTGTTACTTTTTCTGTATTTTCGGAAAGCTTGATCTTTGGCACAAAAGTATTACTGTCAGCATCTTTTACTGCGGCCAGCTTATAAACTCCACCAAAAGCCGGATTGTCTTTGCTGGTAATCAGATTGGTTCCCACGCCCCAGGAATTGATTTTTGCATCCTGGGTTTTCAGGCTGTCGATCAGGTATTCATCCAGATCGCTGGAAGCTGAGATGGTAGCGTCATCGAAGCCGGCAGCAGCCAGCATTTTGTACGCTTCCTTTGAGAGATAGGCAAGATCGCCGCTGTCAATACGGATGCCATATTTTGTCAGCGGAATACCCTCCTCACGCATTTCCTCAAATACACGGATCGCATTGGGAACGCCTGATTTCAGTACATCATAGGTATCGACAAGAAGGATACAGGAATCAGGGTACATTTTTGCATAGGTTTTAAATGCAGTATATTCATCCGGAAAACTCATGATCCAGCTGTGAGCATGAGTACCCAGAACAGGAACATGGAACATCTGGCCTGTAAGAACATTGGAGGTTCCCACACAGCCGGCGATCACAGCCGCGCGTGCGCCGTAAATGCCCGCATCAGGTCCCTGAGCGCGGCGAAGTCCGAATTCCATAACTCCGTCTCCACGGGCTGCATAACAGACTCTTGCCGCCTTGGTGGCAATAAGACTCTGATGGTTAATGATATTAAGGATCGCTGTTTCTACAAGCTGCGCTTCCATAACAGGGGCAATTACTTTTACAATAGGTTCCCGTGGAAAAACAACAGTTCCTTCCGGAACAGCGTAAATATCACCTGTAAAATGAAAAGTGCTGAGATATTCCAGAAAATCTTCCTGGAATATATTCAGACTGCGAAGATAAGCGATATCTTCCTCTGTAAAACGGAGATTTTCGATATATTCGATCATCTGCTCCAGTCCGGCTGTAATGGCAAAGCTGCCTCCGCAGGGATTGGTACGGTAAAACATATCAAAGATCACGGTCTGGTCTGTCGGGTTTTTAAAATACCCCTGCATCATGGTCAGTTCATAGAGATCAGTGAGCAGAGTAAGATTATTTGCTCTCATATAATGTCTCCTTTATTGAGAATGCTTTTTGTTTGTCTTATTATACTTTGCTGATTTAAGGAAATTATAGTATAAAAAACAGTATGTTTCAATAAATCTTTATAAAAAAGAAAGACTGTTCCGCAGTGAAAAAAGAGGCCGTAAAAAATTTTTTGAAAAAAATTTAAAAAAATTAAAAAAAGGGGTTGCATTTTTTTTTAGACTATTATATAATACCACTTGTCGCAAGCGAGAAGCGAAAAAACATAGGGCTATCGCCAAACGGTAAGGCAACGGACTCTGACTCCGTCATTTCAAGGTTCGAATCCTTGTAGCCCTGCTAAATGAGCATCTTTCAGTTCACTGAAAGGTGCTTTTTTCTTTGTCAGTAAATAAAAACGTTCCTCGAGAATCCAGGGAGTCTGAAGCAGACCTGTCCTCTTTGTTCTGTATTGGACAGGTCTGCCTGCAGTATAAAAACAGTGCAGTATTCTGGGACACAGGATCAGGGCGCTGTGCAGCAGCCTATTTTTCGGTTGTTCTGAGTACACATCTTTAAAAATTCTTCCATAGCCCGGCTGAGATATCGGCCTTTTTTCCAGTAAAAACAGATATTACGGCAGTTGTCCTTCAGAGGCAGCTTGTAATATACCACATTGGGATTGGGTGTAACCTTTGTTATCATAATATCTCCAATAAAGGAAATGCCCATGCCGGAGCAGGTAACATTGTAAGAGGTCATTTGCTGGTCCATTTCAAAAGTAACAATAGGGTCAAAATGATGCTTTCGACAGATTTCCAGAGCTCTTTTTCCAGTATCATTTTCCTGTTTCAGCATAATAAAAGGTTCCTTTTTAAACCGTGACAGAGGAACTGAGGGAATCTGCGGATCCAGAAATTTTCCTGTCTGAATGTCAGAAACAGAAAGCTGAAAATCCCGGAGACTGTCATTAACAGGAAAGGAGCCGGGTACAGCAAGAAGAAGATGTTCTTCCTGATAAAGAATGCTGTCAAAAATTTCCGGATTCAGGCTGGTATTATCCAGTACAAGGTCAATACTTCCGCTCTGGAGCATTTCTGTAAGCTTTACTGTGGACTCTTCCACAAGACGGATCTGGATCTGTGGATAAAGAGCTGCAAAATCAGCCATAAGTGGCGGAAGGATCCACGAAGAAAATAAGTTACTGCCGCCCAGGATCAAAGTTCCTGTTTTCAGTCCTCCCCAGTCATTGATAAAGTCTGAAAAGTCTTTTTCTATATTCATGATACGTTCTACACAGCGGATATACTGTTCGCCACATTCCGTAAGACCCAGAGGTTTTGTGCTTCTGTCAAACACCGGGTAACCGATCCGGGCCTCTACACGCCTGACATTGGCGCTGAGAGAAGGCTGAGAAATAAAAAGATTGGCAGCAGCCTTTGAAAAACTTTTTTCTTTATAAACTTCATAAACGTATTCCATTCCCTGAAACATAATGGTTCTCCTTAATATAACTTTTAAATTATAATAATTATAAAAATATATGTATTTGATTATATATTAGCATATTAATATAATGAGAACAATGAAAATGAATGGGTACAGAATCGGTTGCTGCTAATGAAAGTTTATTTGTGAGATCGGCCCGGCAGGAATCTTGGGCGGAAAAGCTAAGAACAGTGGACGGTGATCAGAATCTGTATGAAAATCACCGGAATCAGCAGCAAATAAGAAAAGGCCTGATGGGATAAAAAACTGCTTCGGTTATAGAGCAGGAAAATGCAAAGGGAGAAAAACAATGAACAAAAATGGGGAAATAGAGAAGAAACAGGATTATCGTGTAGAAAAGGATTCCATAGGAACAAAGGATGTTCCGCAGAATGTGTATTACGGAGTGCAGTCTCTCCGGGCAGCAGAGAACTTCCATATTACAGGACTGAATATGCATCCTGAGATCATCAACAGTCTTGCGTATATTAAAAAAGCAGCTGCAATTACCAACTGTGAGATCGGTATGCTGGACAAAAAGAAAGCAAAAGCCATTGTACAGGCCTGTGATGAGATTTTGGAAGGAAAGCTTCACGGTGACTTTATTGTAGACCCGATCCAGGGCGGCGCTGGAACTTCTTTAAATATGAATGCCAATGAGGTAATTGCCAACCGTGCCATTGAAATCCTGGGAGGAGAAAAGGGCGATTATTCCATTATTAATCCCAATGATGATGTAAACTGCGGACAGTCTACAAATGATGTGATTCCTACAGCCGGTAAGATGACCTCTCTCAGACTTCTGAAGAATCTGAAAAAAGAACTTCTTCGTTTACATAAAGCGCTTTGTGAAAAGGCAAAAGAATTTGATCATGTAATTAAGATGGGACGTACACAGATGCAGGATGCGGTTCCGATTCGTCTGGGTCAGGAATTTAATGCGTATTCTGTTGCAGTTATGCGTGATATCCACCGTATGGACAGAGCAATGGAGGAAATGTGCACTCTCAATATGGGTGGAACGGCTGTAGGAACAGGAATTAATGCAGATGAGGCATATCTCAGAAGAATTGTTCCCAACCTGGTAGAGGTTTCTGATATGGAATTTGTGCAGGCCTATGACCTGATAGACGCAACACAGAACCTTGATCCTTTTGTTGCAGTATCAGGAGCAGTAAAAGCCTGCGCGGTAACTTTATCCAAGATCGCAAACGATCTGCGTCTGATGTCATCCGGGCCAAGAGCCGGATTTGGGGAGATCAACCTTCCGGCAAAGCAGAATGGTTCCTCTATTATGCCCGGTAAAGTTAATCCGGTTATTCCGGAGGTAGTCAATCAGGTTGCTTTTAATGTGATTGGAAATGATGTGACGATCACCATGGCAGCAGAAGCAGGTCAGCTTGAGCTGAATGCATTTGAACCTATTGTATTTTATTGTATGTTCCAGTCCATTGATACACTGGCTTACGCAGTTGAAACATTTGTGGATAACTGTGTAACAGGAATCACAGCAAATGAAACACGCTGCCGTTATCTGGTGGAAAACAGTGTGGGAATCATTACTGCGATCTGTCCTCATGTGGGTTATCAGAAAGCAGCGGACATTGCCAAAAAAGCAATCAAAACAGGAGAATCTGTCCGCAGTCTGATTTTGAAGGAAGGACTTTTAGATGAGGAACAGCTGGATCATGTTCTGGATCCTGTCAATATGACGGAGCCTGGAATTTCTGGAAAAGAGATTCTCATGGCAAATGATAAATAATAACGCCGCAGTAAATTATATATTTTAGTGATTAAAAAATAAACAAAATCCCTTTTTGGCAGTCAGAGCAAACCAGCTGATGATGCCGGAAAGGGATTTTTGTATACAGAAATGAAGATGCATCGATATGCCAGGATCACGACACACAGGGAAAAATGCTATTGCCGAAGATGACAGGGGATACATTTTGACCAAGTTATTATGAAGGTAGTGAACAGTGACGTTAAATCTGCCCTTGCAGTGTATAGTTTCAGTGGATATAATTAAGAAAAAATGTATTGAAACAGAAAAGAGGACGTAATATGGCATACAGTTTCAGCGGAAGAGTCCGCTACAGTGAAATCGGAGAAAACGGTCTTTTAACTTTGCCTGGGATACTGAATTATTTTCAGGACTGCAGTACTTTCCATTCAGAGGCAGCAGGGCTTGGGGTAAAGGTTCTGAAGGAAAAAAATAAATTCTGGGTACTTTCTGCATGGCAGGTGATTGTAAACCGTTATCCGTATCTGGGAGAAGAAATCGTTACTTCAACATGGCCTTATGGATTCCGGGGATTTATGGGATTCCGTAATTTTACCATGGATACAGCAGAAGGGGAGAGGCTTGCCTACGCCAATACGTTCTGGACGTTTATTGACGGGAAAAACGGACTGCCCTGCAAGCTCAGTGCTGAATATACAGAGGGATATGGTCTGGAAGAAAAGCTGGATATGGAATATGCCTCCAGAAAGATCATTGTGCCTGAGGGTTTTGAAGGAGAAGAAAATTTTCCTGTGCAGAAGCATCATCTGGATACCAATCATCATGTAAACAACTGCCAGTATATTCAGATGGCAATGGATTATCTTCCTCTTGATTTTAAAATCAGGCAGATGAGGGCTGAATATAAACAGCAGGCCCGGCTTCACGATATCATCTGTCCGGAGAGAGCTGTGGACGGAGATAAAGTTGTGATAAAGCTGAATGACACAGAGGCAGAGCCCTATGCAGTAGTGGAGTTTATCAGGTAGGAGAATATTGACGGGGGGAGAAACCGGCAGGGATGATGCGGGCGATTCTTGATGCACAAACAGTGTAACGATGATATTTTTTTCAGAAAAATGTTGGTTTGCCGTAAAGAAAAGTATATACTGTAGTCAGGTGTTTTTTAGGTATAAAACATATTCAGGAGGAGAAAACAATGCTGGAAAAATTAAAAGAGGAAGTTTATAAGGCAAATATGGATCTGCCCAAATATGGACTTGTAACATTCACCTGGGGAAATGTCAGTGGAATTGACAGGGAAAAGGGACTGTTTGTAATTAAACCAAGCGGGGTGGACTATGATAAACTGACTCCGGAAGACATGGTAGTGGTTGATCTTCAGGGAAATAAGGTGGAAGGAAAGTATAATCCGTCCTCTGATACAGCTACGCATGTGGTTCTTTATAATGCATTTCCGAATATCGGGGGGATTGTACACACGCATTCTTCATGGGCCACAAGCTGGGCTCAGGCCGGAAGAGGGATTCCCTGTTATGGAACAACTCACGCAGATTATATTTACGGAGAGGTTCCATGCGTTCGTAACCTGACAAAAGAGGAAATTGAGGAGGACTACGAGAAAAATACAGGCGTTCTGATTGCCGATTATTTTAAAGATAAGGATTATGAGGCTGTTCCGGCAGTTCTCTGTAAAAATCATGGTCCTTTTACCTGGGGAAAAGATGCTCATGAAGCAGTGCATAACGCTGTGGTTCTGGAGGAAGTAGCAAAAATGGCAAGCCGCTGCGAACTTATTAACCCACAGGTAAAACCGGCGCCTCAGGAACTTCAGGATAAACATTATTACAGAAAACACGGTGCAAATGCATACTATGGACAGAACGTAAAATAAAAAATCAGAAGGGGCTATTGCATTTTGGATTGTGACAGCCCCTTTGATATCAAAGAATATATTTATTTTGTTTTCCCTTTTGTATCAGCAAGAACTGATACTACAATAATTACACCTTTTAATACCTGTTGCCAATATGTATTCATTCCTACAAGGGTCATGCCGTTTGTTAAAACAGTAAGGAGAAGCACACCAACTACTGTTCCCATTACCTTACCTCGCCCACCCGACATACTTGTGCCGCCAACAACAGATGCTGTGATACAGTCCATTTCAAAGTTAAGTCCGGCAGAGGGCTGACCTGATCCAAGTCGTGTTGTAACGATCAGCCCGGCGATTGAAGTAAGTACACCCATAATTACATATACAAGAATTTTCACTTTTACAACAGGAATACCTGACCAGCGGCTTGTTTCTATATTTCCACCAACCGCATAAATATAACGTCCAAAACGGAATTTTGTTGTTAGTATAACGCCAAATATAATTACAACAAGCATGATAATAACAGGAATAGGTAGTGGTCCTATATATCCGGTTCCGATTTTTGTAAAGTCATCATTTGACCACACAATTGAGTTTCCACCAGTGATAATATATGCCAGACCTCTGAGTATTGTCATACTTGCCAAAGTAGCAATGAATCCAGGTAAGCCTCCCACAGCACAAAGAATTCCGTTACAAAGACCAACTGATGTGCCAACAAGAATTGCTGAAAGTATTGCAAGGAATACATTGTTAGTATTTTTGCACACAACTGCTCCTACCAGACCGGCTGCACAGACAAGAGAACCTGCTGACAGATCGATTTCTCCGATAATAATAATCATTGTCATTCCAACTGCCGCAATTGCAGTGTAAGAGGCTTGCCTTAAAATGTTCGTAATATTATTGATAGAAAGAAATTGTGGATTCATAATCGTCCATACTATACAAAGCAAAAATACAACACCTACTAAGAGAAGTTCTCTTAATCCATTAATATTTATATTCTTTTTCTTCATTATTCAACACCTCCAAATGCAGCCTTCATAATATTATTTTTCGTAACGTCTTCTGCGGTCAGTTCCCCTGAAATGCTTCCTTCATGCATAACAAGGATACGGTCGCTTACTTGCATTACTTCAGTCATTTCGGATGAAATCATAATAATGCTCATTCCCTGCTCAGTCATTTTACGCATCAAAGAGTAAATTTCACTTTTAGCTCCAATATCAATTCCTCGCGTAGGCTCATCCATAATTAGAATATTGGGTTCCATTGCAAGCCATTTTGCGATAACGACCTTTTGCTGATTGCCACCACTTAATTCTTTTACTTCTTGTTCTTCGTTACGAAGACTGATTCCAAGATCTGAAATAAATGCTCCTGTAATATTTTTCAGAACTTTTTTATCTAAAAGAGCACTTTTGAACTGTCCGATTTTAGAAATTAAGATATTATCTTTAATACTCATTCCAAGAACCAGACCAAGTCCCTTTCGATCTTCTGGAACTAAACCTATACCTGCCTGGATTGCGTCTTTAGGGCTGGAAATTTTGACTTTTCCGCCTTCTACATAAATTTCGCCGCTTCCAATTGGATCTACCCCAAAAATAATTCTTGCAAGTTCTGTTCTTCCGGCACCTACAAGACCGAAAAATCCAAGAATTTCTTTTTCATAAAGTTTGAAATTTACTGGTTTTGCTCCTGGAAATATTTTCACATTTTTTACTTCAAGAACAACTTTATTCTTATTTACAAATTCTTTTCCAGATTTTTTTAAAATATTTAATTTATGACCGATCATCATGGAAATAATATCTTTTTCCTGAACATCTCTTGTATTAACTGTATCAATATATTTTCCATTTCGGAATACTGTAATCCGGTCGGAAAGTTCAAAAACTTCTTCCATTCTATGAGATATGTAAACAATACATACCCCTTTGGCTTTCAAGTCTTTAATTATTTTAAACAATGTCTGAGATTCTTTTTCAGATAGACTTGCTGTTGGCTCATCAAACACCACTACTCGTGCATTAAAAGATAATGCTTTGGCAATTTCTACACATTGTTTTTGACCACAACTTAACTTTGATACTTCAGTAATTGGATCTATGTCTAGATTTACCTTTTTCAGTTCTGCTACTGCATTTTGCAGAAGCTGTTTTTTATCTACTGTCTGTCCAACTCCTAAGGGTTCTCTGCCTATGAAAATATTTTCTGCAATATTCATATTTTCAAGAAGGTTAAATTCTTGAAATACCATACTAAGCCCCAATTTCTGTGCTGCAATAGGAGACTTTACTTCCACTTCTTCCAGTTGATTTGAAGATGTGTTATGAAGATACATTTTACCACTGTCGCTGCTGTATACTCCTGTCATAATTTTCATTAATGTAGATTTTCCTGCTCCATTTTCGCCCATTAATGCATGGACTTCGCCTTTCCGGAGTTCTATCTGTACATCGTCTAAGGCTTTAATTCCAGCAAAAGCCTTAGATATACCTTCCATTTTTACGATTGTCTGAAACGCCATTGCTTTTCACCCCTTTTTCTAAGGCGTATGAAAAAACTTTTGTTTTTTCATACGCCCTTATTAACATGAGAATAGCTTATTCTACTTCAACTCCATAGCCTTTTTCGCGGTCAATAAAATTCTGAATATTATCTTTATCCATGTATTCTACCGGAACTTCGATAAATTCTTTGGTTTCTTCCCCTTGACACCATTTGATTGCCTGTTCCACAGCTGTATATCCCATTTTATATGGATCCTGCGAAACACCAATTGCTACTTTTCCATCACGAATTGCTGTCATATTTTCAGCGGTTGCATCTACGGTTGTGATATAAAGATCGTTTAGACCGGCAGAAGTTGCAGCACTTAAAATAGCCATTCCTGAGTTTTCATTAATACCTACAAATGCATCTATATCTGGGTTTGCCTGAAGAATGTTTTCTGCTGATGCCAGAGCGGTATCTCTTGCATGTGCGGACTGCTGTTCTGCCACAACCTCAATGTCTGTGTCCTTAATCTTATTCATAAATCCCTCGGTTCTGTCTTTTAGAGATGTTACAGTAATACCATCAATAATGGCAATTTTTCCTTTCCCATTCAGCTGCTCAATTACTGTATCTGCCAGCATTTCGCCTACTTTATAGTTATCAGAAGCTACAAATGATGTAGATCCTTCACAGTCAACATCCATGGTAAATATGCCAACACCTTTTTCAGCTGCAGCCTGTACTGCATTTACTACACCATCAGAATCATACGGATTCAGAAGAAGGACATCACATCCTTTGGTAACCAGATTTTCAATTTGTGAAACCTGTGTTTCCAGAGAACTGTCTGCAGCAAGAATATTGCAGTTTTCAACACCGAGATCTGTGCAGGCCTGCTCAATACCTTTCTGCATCGCTACAAAGAATGGATGTACATTTTGTCCAAAAGATACACCAATTGTAATGCCTTTTGCCTCATTGTTTTCGGCTGCTGAAACAACAGCTGTTCCTCCAAAGAGTGAAGTTGCTACAGCTACTGTGCATAAAAGGCTAATAAGTCTTTTTTTCATATGTATTTCCTCCAATTTATGGTAATTTTTATAGATTATTATTAATTTCCGTGTTATGATAAATATGTATTTACAGTTTTGGACCACCTTTAATATGGCGAGGTGCTACGGCGATTTTTCCCAGAATCGCATACTGTGATGCATGACCTGCTGCTGGAATATTGCCTGGTACGCAATGAATTGTTGAATAAGCAAGGGTCGCAAACTTTATTGCTTCTTTGTATTCCGGCGGAATGCCGATTTCAGCAGAGGTTGTTACTTTGATATTACCAGGAATTCGCTTCTGGATTTCTTTCATAATCTGAAGATTTTTAACACCACCACCACTTGCATAAAGCTTGCTAGTAGACTTGATGATTTCCTCTGGTACATTTTCTTTCATGCTTCTTGCAACTGCTTCACCTGTAAATGCACATGCGGTAGCAAGGAGGTCTTTTTTGGGTAAGTAGCTGAATTTCTGAATAGTTGCTTTAATGTATTCTTCACTGTAATCTTGAGACCATCCTGAACGCGGTACAGGTCTGTTCCAGAATGGATGTTGCATAAAATGCTCCATCAGATCAGCATCTACTTTACCAGATGCTGCAATTGCACCGTCTTTATCATATTCCAGTCCCAATAATACTTTACACATATAATTTGAAATAATGTTTCCTGGACCTGTATCAAATCCAAACATTTTTCGTCTGTCTGTATTCGCAACATGAAGATTTGCAATACCTCCAATATTTAATGTCATCGTATATCCCGGTTTATCTCTGAAAAGAATGTAATCCAGATAGGGCATCAGAGGTGCTGCTGCACCACCAGAAGTATGGTCTGCTGGACGGAAATGGGTAACTGTATCAATATCTACAAGATTGGCGATAACTGACGTATCTCCCATCTGTGTTCCACATGGATAATTCCCGGATATCCATCGTCCCACCCAGTTATCTTTTTCTTCTTTTGTCATTTTTGCAATAGATGCATGATTTGGCTGTTCCTGATAGATAGTCTGAGTATCCAGACCTAGTACCTTTATCTCTTTCGAATCAATTTTATTATCCCTCATAAACTGTGCTGCTTTTTCTGCAAATACAGCTCCACACAGATAATTAAGACGATTCAGTCCAATCATATCCACTTTGTTGACAAATGCATCCTGGACAATGTCTGCAACTTCCTTTGGCCATTCATAAGATCCTCCACAAATAAAGAGTGGTGCTTTCGGAAATCCATCTTCAGCCATTTCAATTTTAGCTAGAATTACATCAATTCCATCAAATGATGAGCCGCTGTTCATTCCCATGATTAAATCCATTTTTCTTCCTCCTTTTTTCATAAATTTATTTTTATATGTAATCCTCACGGAATTACTTACCTTGATTAGGTGATGTACATGATTTGCGAATAATAAGTTCTGGATTCAACTTTTTGCACTCATAATCGATTGTTTCTTCTGAATCACCAATTAATTCAAATAAACGCTTAGTAGCCTGTTTCCCAATTTCAGTAATAGGTTGCTCAATTGTCGTAATATCCAAAAGTTCGTTATATTCCTCATCATCCCACACCAGAAGTGAAATATCTTGAGGGATTTTCATCTGTCTTTCTTTTAAATCCAGTAAAACTCCACTGCAAAGACTGTTATTTAAAATATATAATGCTGTAACGTCTGGGTGTTCTTCCAGGAATTTATGGCATATTTTTCTGCTCATTTTATCTGAAAGTTCGTCTACGCTGGCTATTAAAGCTTCGTCAAATTCTACTTTTGCATCTGTAAGAGCTGCTTTATATCCCTTAATGCGTTCCTGAACGGTAGAGAAATTTGATGTGGCAATAATACCGATTCTCTTATGCCCCATATTCAAAAGATACTGTGTTGCTTTATAAGAAGCATCAAAGTTTTCACTTTGTATTACATCTCGATTGATTCCTGGTATATTTCGGTCTACAAAAACAATTGGAAGTTTTCCTATATAAAATTCTCTGTATTTGTCATCCATACTGCCATCAGCTCTGTATGCTGACATAAGAATTACACCATCGACTTTTTTACTGTTTAGGTCTTTGAGATGTTTCAGTTCTTTTTCTATATCTTCATGTGTTGTACAGATTAGAACATTATACCCCTTTTTCTGAGCTTCTTTCTCCACTGCATATACCAAAGCTGTAGAATATGTATTTCTGATACTCCCAATAACAACTGCTATTGTCTTTGTTGACTGTGATCTAAGGCCTCTGGCAATAAAATTTGGCTGGTAATCTAATTGTTTAACAGCTTCCAGAACTCTTTCTTTAGCTTTTTCAGATACACTTCCGTAATTTCCTACGACGCGTCCTGCGGTTGCCCTGGAAACACCAGCTAACCTTGCCACATCATCAATTGTAATATCTCGATATTCACCCATATGCTCACCTCGGATTGTTTGAGAACGTTCTCAAATGTTTGTAAAAAAAAAATCTTTGTTTTCTGTTTATTGAGAACGTTCTCAGTTGATGTTCATATCATATATTTTTTGTTTGTTTTTGTCAATAGAATTTGATTATTATTTTAATGTTTGTATATTGTGCATAATTTCATGATGCAAATTTCTGTTATATTTTTTTATTATAAAAATTTTGGGATGTCATATATTAATAATAAGAATAGAAGAAAATAATAAAAAGTTTTTGTCTGCTGAACTTTAGCATATCTTTCCGCAATATGTGTGGTAATGTCAGGAAAATTACTGAAGATTACCACATGTCAGGGAGTTTGCATACATGAAGATTTACGATTATCAGGGAAAGAAAAATGTCAGCGGCGACATGATCCGTCAACTGCGGGTAAAGAACCGGATGTCCCAGAATGATCTGGCGGCAAGGGTTCAGGTAGAGGGCGTGATGCTGGAGCGGGACAGTATCAGCAGAATAGAAAGCGGAACAAGATTTGTTGCGGATTATGAGCTGTTTGTATTTGCAAAAGTTCTTGGAGTAGATGTTGCATCCTTGCTGGAATTTCAGGAGAAGAAGTAGAGACTGCCGGAAACGGCAGTTTTTTCTGTTATTTAAAGTTGTTTTATGATACAATAACACTCATAAAGCTGCTGGTTTATATCAGATGCGTAAGAACGATATTCAGAAGCATATTTTGGAGGATTATAATGATAGAAATAGGAAAAAAACAGAAGCTCCTTGTAGTAAAAACCGTGGAATTTGGAGTTTATCTGGCAGAAAATAAGGAAGCGGATGCAAAAAGTCGTGTGCTTCTTCCGGCAAAGCAGGTGCCTCAGGGAACAAAAGAAGGCGACTGTCTGGAAGTATTTATTTATAAAGATTCACAGGATCGTCTGATCGCCACAACAAGAGAGCCTGTGCTTACAGTAGGACAGACTGCTGTTCTGAAGGTGCGCCAGGTAACAAGAATCGGCGCTTTTCTTGACTGGGGACTGGAAAAGGATCTGCTTCTCCCTTACCATGAGCAGACTGTCCGGGTAAGAGAAGGACAGGAATGTCTGGTAGCTCTTTATGTGGACAAAAGCAGCCGTCTGTGTGCAACAATGAAGGTATACCCATATCTTGAGAAAAAATCTCCTTATAAAGAAGGCGATCAGGTAAGGGGACGTATTTATCAGGTGAGCGATAATTTTGGCGTGTTTGTGGCAGTGGACGACAGATTTTCCGCATTGATCCCTGCAAGGGAGGCTACAGGAAAATACCGTCCGGGAACTGTTATGGATCTTCGTGTTTCCGGAGTTAAGGAAGACGGCAAGCTGAATGTGTCCGATCGTCAGAAAGCCTATATTCAGATTAATGAGGATGCGGAAAGCGTTCTGCAGATTATTGAAGAGTTTGCAGGTGTGCTGCCGTTTGATGATAAGGCGTCACCGGAGGTTATAAAAAGAGAGTTCGGGCTCAGCAAAAATGCTTTTAAGAGAGCGGTAGGACATCTTCTGAAAGAAGGAAAGATAGAGATCAGAGACCGGAGGATTTATCAGACAAAGAAATAAGGAGCGGATTATGAATTTTACACATCTTCATGTTCATACAGAATACAGTCTTCTGGACGGTTCCAATAAGATCCAGGAATATGTGGCCCGTGTAAAAGAGCTGGGGATGGACAGTGCGGCTATTACGGATCACGGCGTTATGTATGGAGTGATTGATTTTTACAGAGCTGCAAAGGCAGCAGGGATCAATCCCATTCTGGGCTGCGAGGTTTATGTGGCGCCGGGGTCCAGATTCGACAGAGAGGCGGGAAGCGGTGAGGATCGTTACTATCATCTGGTGCTTCTTGCAGAAAACAATCAGGGCTACAGTAATCTGATGAAGATTGTTTCCAAAGGCTTTGTAGAAGGATTTTATTATAAACCCAGGGTAGATATTGAGGTTCTGGAAAAGTATCATGAGGGAATTATTGCTCTCAGCGCCTGCCTGGCAGGCGAGGTAGCCAAGTATCTTACAAGAGGAATGTACGAGGATGCAAAAGCTGCCGCGCTTCGGTATCAGGATATTTTTGGAAAAGGAAATTTCTTTCTGGAAATGCAGGATCATGGGATCCCTCAGCAGCAGACTGTAAATCAGCAGCTTCTTAAAATGCACAAAGAAACAGGAATTGATCTGGTAGTTACAAATGACGTGCATTATACTCTGGCGGAGGATGCCCAGCCTCATGATGTTCTTTTGTGTCTTCAGACAGGAAAAAAGCTGGCAGATGAAAACCGTATGCGATATGAAGGAGGGCAGTATTATGTGAAATCTCCTCAGGAGATGGAAATGCTGTTCCCTTATGCCACAGAGGCTCTGGAAAATACTCATAAAATTGCAGAGAGATGTCATGTGGAAATTGAGTTTGGAGTGACGAAACTTCCCAAGTATGATGTGCCGGAAGGCTATACTTCCTGGGAATATTTGAATAAGCTCTGTTTTGAGGGACTTGAAGAACGTTATCAGCCTGTTACCCAGGAACTTCGGGAACGTCTTGACTATGAGCTTTCCACCATAAAAAATATGGGCTATGTGGATTATTTCCTTATTGTATGGGACTTTATCAAATATGCCCGTGACAATGATATTATGGTAGGACCGGGGCGAGGATCTGCGGCAGGAAGTCTTGTGGCTTATACTCTGGGGATTACCCAGCTTGATCCTATCCGCTATGATCTTCTTTTTGAGAGATTCCTGAATCCGGAACGAGTTTCCATGCCTGATATTGACGTGGACTTCTGTTTTGAGAGACGGCAGGAGGTCATTGATTATGTTGTTCGAAAATATGGAAAAGACCGGGTGGTTCAGATTGTAACCTTTGGTACTCTGGCTGCCAGAGGTGTGATCCGTGACGTAGGGCGGGTGCTTGATATGCCCTATGCTCAGGTAGACGCTATTGCAAAAATGATTCCGCAGGAATTGAATATTACCATAGACAAGGCTCTTCAGATGAATCCTGAGCTTCGCAAAGCTTATGAAGAGCAGGAAGATATCCACGGGCTGATCGATACGGCGAAACGACTGGAGGGGCTTCCCAGACATACGTCCATGCATGCTGCCGGCGTGGTGATCAGTCAGAAGGATGTAGATGAATATGTACCTTTATCCAGAGCGCAGGACGGATCCATTACCACCCAGTTTACCATGACTACTCTGGAGGAACTGGGACTTCTGAAAATGGATTTCCTGGGACTTCGTACTCTGACAGTAATTCAGAATGCAGTCCATCAGATTGAGAGGACAACCGGAAAGCTTCTGGATATGCAGCAGATTGATTATAACGATAAAAAGGTTCTTGATTCCCTGGGCACAGGAAGATCAGATGGTGTGTTCCAGCTGGAAAGTGCGGGGATGAAAAATTTCATGAAAGAGCTGAAGCCGCAAAGTCTTGAGGACGTGATCGCCGGTATTTCCCTTTACCGTCCGGGTCCGATGGATTTTATCCCTCAGTATATCCGTGGAAAAAACCGTCCGGACACCATCAGTTATGACTGCCCTCAGCTGGAACCTATTCTGAAACCTACTTATGGCTGTATTGTGTATCAGGAGCAGGTTATGCAGATCGTTCGGAATCTGGCAGGTTATACTCTGGGCAGAAGTGATCTTGTGCGCCGTGCCATGTCCAAGAAAAAAGCTTCTGTTATGGAAAAAGAGCGGCAGAATTTTGTGTACGGAAATCCGGAGGAAGGGGTTCCGGGCTGTATTGCCAATGGGATTCCGGAAAAAGTAGCTAATAAGATTTATGATGACATGATCGACTTTGCAAAATATGCATTTAATAAATCTCATGCGGCTGCCTATGCTGTGGTTTCCTATCAGACTGCTTATCTGAAGTATTATTATCCGGTAGAATTTATGGCTGCGCTTATGACATCCGTAATAGAAATGCCTAATAAGGTTTCTGAATATATCCAGGTATGCCGTCAGATGAATATTAAGATTCTTCCTCCGGATGTAAACAGTGGTATTTATGGCTTTTCTGTGGATAATGGAGCGATCCGCTATGGGCTTTCTGCTATTAAGAGCGTGGGACGGCCTGTGATCGAGGCTCTTGTGGAGGAACGTGAAAACAGAGGTCCGTATCTGTCACTGAAGGATTTCATCCAGAGACTGACAGGAATTGTGAATAAAAGAGCAATCGAGAATTTTATCAAAGCAGGAGCAGTTGACTGTCTGGAGGGCAATCGAAGACAGAAAATGACCGTCTACGCGCAGATTGTGGACAGCATCGCCCAGGACAAAAAGAATACAGTTGCCGGACAGATGAGCCTTTTTGATTTTGCGGAAGAGGATGTAAAAAAGGATTTTGAGATCCGTATGCCTGATGTGGGAGAATACGATAAGGATACGTTGCTTTCCTATGAAAAAGAGGTTCTTGGTATTTACCTCAGCGGACATCCTCTGGAACGTTACAGCAGTATGATGGAAAAAATGATCTCTGCAAAAACAACAGATTTCCAGGCAGATGAAGAAGGTGGGATTCCAAAGATCACAGACGGCCAGAAAGTGATCGTAGGCGGAATGATCGCGGATAAAACAATCAAATATACAAAAACTAACAAGGTCATGGCATTTTTCACTCTGGAGGATCTTGTGGGAACTGTAGAGGTTGTTGTTTTTCCCAGAGATTACGAAAAATGGCAGAAATATCTGAATGAAGATGCAAGAGTTTTTGTTCAGGGGCGTGTGGATGCAGGTGATGACAGAGCCTCCAAGCTGATTCTGGAAAAAGTACGTTCTTTTGATGAAATGCCAAAAGAAGTGTGGATCCAGTTTAAAGACAGGAATGATTATGCAGGAAATGAGGAAGAACTTCTGAGAAATCTGCGTTCGACTCCGGGAAACAGCAGTGTTGTGATCTATCTGAAGGATGTCAATGCCATGAAGAGACTTCCGGCAGGATATCACGTGCAGATCACCGATTCCTGGACAGAAGAGATGAAGAAAAAATATGGAAGCTCCAATGTTAAAGTTGTAGAAAGAGTATTGAAAAACTTCTGAAAATGCTATAAACTATAAACCGAATATGTGTAAAACAGAAGGGATTTTTTGCTCTGAAAGCAGAAAATCCGGAAGATGGAGGAATGGAATCATGGCAGAAAAAACGATAAAAACCATCGGTGTACTGACCAGTGGCGGAGATGCGCCGGGAATGAACGCTGCGATCCGTGCTGTTGTAAGAAGAGGATTAAGCAGCGGTTTAAATGTAAAAGGTATTTATAAAGGCTATAATGGTCTTTTAAATGAAGAAATTGTAGATATGTCTGCAAAAGATGTATCTGACACGATCGAACGTGGCGGTACAATCCTGTATACAGCGCGCTGTTCAGAATTCCGTACGGCAGAGGGGCAGCAGCGTGGCGCTGAGATCTGCAAAAAGCATGGAATTGATGGTCTTGTTGTTATTGGTGGAGACGGCTCTTTCGCAGGAGCTCAGAAACTTGCAAATCTCGGAATCAACACAATCGGCGTACCGGGAACCATTGATTTGGATATTGCATGTACGGAATACACCATTGGATTTGATACAGCTGTAAATACAGCAATGGAAGCCATTGATAAGGTGCGTGATACCTCCACATCTCATGAGAGATGCAGTATCATTGAAGTTATGGGACGTAATGCAGGATATCTTGCAATGTGGTGCGGTATTGCCAATGGCGCAGAGGATGTTCTGATCCCGGAAAAATATGATTATGACGAGCAGAAACTGATCAATAATATTATTGCCAGCCGTAAGGCAGGAAAGAAACATCATATTATTATCAATGCAGAGGGTATCGGTCATTCTGAAGCGATGGCGAAACGTATTGAAGCAGCTACAGGAATCGAGACACGTGCCACTATCCTGGGTCACATGCAGAGAGGTGGAAGCCCTACATGTAAGGACAGAGTATATGCATCTATGTTGGGTGCGCTTGCAGTCGATCTTCTTGTTGCGGGCAAAAACTGCCGTGTTGTAGGCTATCGCCATGGAGAGTTTGTTGATTTTGACATCAATGAGGCTCTTGCGATGAATAAAGATGTTTCTCCGTATATGTGGGAGATCTGCAATTCACTTTCTCATAATTATGATAAACATTCAAAAAATAAATTATGATACAACGGAGGCTACCGTCAGGCGGCCTCTATTGTGTATAAAAAGGAGATTTCCATGATCACCAGTTTACAGAATAATCAGGTAAAAAATATCATGAAACTGAATCAGAAGGCGAAGGCAAGACGGGAACAGGGACTCTTTATTGCAGAAGGAAGAAAGATGTTTCTGGAGGCGCCTCTTCACTGGATCGAAAAGGTTTATGTTTCAGAGACTGTGGAAAAACAGGACGCAGAGGTGATGGAAAAAGCTTCCCGGACAGAGTGGGAGACGGTAACAGATTCTGTTTTCAGACAGATGAGCGATACCCAGACACCTCAGGGGGTTATGACTGTTCTTCGGAAGCCGTCTTATGAGCCTGAAACTATTCTGAAAGGGAAAAAACCTCTGATCATGGTTCTGGAAGATCTGCAGGATCCGGGAAATGCGGGAACCATTTTCCGTACCGCAGAAGGAGCAGGCGTGGATGGTATTTTTCTTACAAAAACCTGCGTGGATATTACAAATCCCAAAGTGATCCGTGCTACAATGGGATCAGTATACAGAATGCCTTTTGTATATGTGGAGGATGTGGTATCTCTGAAAGAGATGATCCAGGACACAGGAATCCGTTTTTTTGCCGCACATCTGCAGGGTAAAAATGCCTATCATGAGGAAGACTATACCGGGGGAACTGCTTTTCTCATAGGAAATGAGGGCAAGGGACTGACAGAGGAAGCTGCAGGAGCGGCGGACTGTCTGATCCGGATCCCCATGTGCGGTCAGGTGGAATCTCTGAATGCAGCGATGGCTGCCGGTATCTTGATGTACGAGGCGGCAAGACAGCGAAGAGGTTAAGTATACCTCTGAAATACTTTGTGGAAGGGAGGAATTTCATGGAGTTCGTTATGGAGCCGTTTATGTGGCTTGGAATCGTGGCGCTTTTTCTGATTATTGAAGCTTTTACGGTAGGTCTGACAACGATCTGGTTTGCAGGCGGCGCTCTGGTGGCGGCGATTGCTTCAGGTCTGGGGGCAGGTCAGGCAGTTCAGTGGATCCTGTTTTTTGCCGTGTCAGTAATACTTCTTATTTTTACCAGGCCACTGGCAGTCCGGTATATGAACAGAGGAGTGGAGCGTACGAATGTAAACAGTCTGATCGGAGAAAAGGCAGTTGTTATCCAGGAAATCAGCAATCTGGACCAGACCGGACAGGTGAAGGTAGGAGATGTGGAATGGATGGCAAGAACAGAATCTGATGAAATGAAGATTCCGGAAAAAGCAGTGGTGGTGATCAAAGCGGTACAGGGTGTAAAACTTATTGTAGAGGAAGTAAAGGAGGGTTAATATGACATTTCTTGTTTTCATTGTTATTGTAGGAATCATTGCGTTGCTGGTAGCAGCATCCTGCATCAAGATTGTTCCGCAGGCGTATGCGATTGTTCTGGAACGTCTTGGCGCATATAAAACAACATGGAATACAGGTATCCATTTTAAAATGCCTTTTATTGAGCGTGTTGCCCGCAGAGTTAATTTAAAGGAGCAGGTAGTGGATTTCCCGCCGCAGCCTGTAATTACCAAAGATAACGTAACCATGCAGATCGATACGGTTGTGTTTTTCCAGATCACAGATCCGAAGCTTTTTGCCTACGGTGTGGAAAATCCGATCATGGCAATCGAAAATCTTTCTGCAACAACACTCCGTAATATTATCGGTGATATGGAACTGGATGAAACTCTGACTTCCCGTGAAGTGATCAATACCAGAATGCGCGCATCTCTTGATGTGGCTACAGACCCGTGGGGCATCAAGGTCAACAGAGTAGAGCTGAAAAATATCATTCCTCCTGCAGCAATCCAGGATGCAATGGAAAAACAGATGAAGGCAGAGCGTGAACGCCGTGAAGCGATCCTTATTGCAGAGGGCGAAAAAAGATCCACAATCCTTGTTGCGGAAGGTAAAAAACAGTCTGCGATCCTTGATGCAGAGGCAGAAAAACAGGCAGCTATCCTTCGTGCCGAGGCACAGAAAGAGCGTATGATCAGAGAGGCGGAAGGACAGGCGGAGGCAGTTCTTAAAGTTCAGAACGCCAATGCAGAAGGTATCCGAATGATCCGTGAAGCAGGCGCTGACCAGGCAGTTCTTACTCTGAAGAGTCTGGAAGCATTTACAAAAGCAGCAGACGGAAGAGCAACAAAGATCATTATTCCTTCCGAGCTTCAGGGACTGGCAGGTCTTGCTACATCTCTGAAGGAATTTGTTACAGATGATAAAAAAGAGCTTCTGGAGAAAGTAGTTCCGGATCAGGAATGATCTGAAATTTTTACAGGAGCAATCAGATAAAAGAGGAGAGAGGATTATGAATTTAAAGGGACGGAATTTCCTGACACTGAAGGATTTTACACCGGATGAGATTCTGTATCTTATTGATCTTGCAGCAGATCTGAAGGGAAAGAAAAAAGCCGGAGAGCTTCATGAGTATTATAAAGGAAAAAATATTGCGCTTATTTTTGAAAAAACAAGTACAAGAACCAGATGTGCTTTTGAAGTAGCTGCTCATGATCTTGGTATGGGAAGCACTTATCTGGATCCTTCAGGTTCCCAGATCGGTAAAAAAGAAAGTATTGCAGATACAGCCAGAGTTCTTGGCAGAATGTATGACGGAATCGAGTACAGAGGCTTTGGACAGGAAGTTGTTGAAGAACTTGCCGCTCATGCGGGAGTGCCGGTATGGAATGGACTGACAAATGAATATCATCCAACACAGATGCTGGCTGATATGCTTACGATCCGTGAGCATTTTGGGGAACTGAAAGGAATCCGTCTTGTATACATGGGCGATGCCCGCTATAATATGGGAAATTCTCTTATGATCGCCTGTGCGAAGCTGGGAATGCACTTTGTTGCCTGCACCTCCAAAAAATATTTCCCGGATAAGGAGCTTGTAGAACTTTGCCGCACCTATGCTGCAGAGTCAGGAGGAACCATTACTCTTACAGAAAATGTAGAAGAGGGAACCAGAAATGCAGATGTTATTTATACAGATGTGTGGGTATCCATGGGAGAGCCTGACCAGGTATGGGAAGAGCGTATCCGTGACCTGACTCCTTATAAGGTAACAAAGGAAGTTATGAAAAATGCCGGAGAGAAAGCAATTTTCCTTCACTGCCTTCCTGCTTTCCATGATCTTAAAACAAAGATCGGAAAAGAAATGGGCGAGCGCTTTAATCTGACAGATATGGAAGTAACTGACGAGGTATTTGAATCCCCGCAGTCCCTTGTGTTTGACGAGGCAGAAAACCGTATGCACACGATCAAGGCTGTGATGGTTGCCACTCTGGGCCAGCCGGAGAACAGATAATGTATGATCAGGAAACAATTTTAAAAGAAATCAGGACAAAATGGGCGGGCAAAACCGTCCATTTTGCAAAAGAAACAGACTCTACCAACGAATGGGCAAAAAGGCTGTCCAGGGAGGACGCGCAGCATGGAACTCTTGCTGTGGCAGAATTCCAAAACGCAGGAAAAGGCCGGCTGGGAAGACGCTGGCAGGCTCCGGAGGGCAGCTCTGTCATGATGTCTCTTCTTCTGAAACCTGAGTTTGAACCGCAGTATGCATCTATGCTGACTGTGGTTATGGGATTGAGCGTTGCTCAGGCAGTGGAGAAGCTGGGAGTACAGGTATCGATTAAGTGGCCAAATGATGTAGTAATGTCCCGCAGAAAGATCTGTGGGATTCTTACGGAAATGGGGCTGAACGGAAATAAAATACGGGAAGTTGTCATTGGTGTGGGGATTAATGTAAATCTAAAAGAAATTCCCACAGAACTTCAGGATAAGGCAACCTCTCTTTATCTGGAAACAGGAAAGACATATGACAGGGTTCAGGTTCTGGCTCGGATTCTGGAAAGCTTTGAAAAAAATTACGAGAAATTTATCCGGACCTGTGATCTTTCCGGAATGATAGAGGAGTACAATCAGCTTCTGGCAAACAGAAACCAGCCTGTCCGTATTCTTGATCCGAATCATCCGTGGGAAGGCACGGCTCTGGGAATCAACCAACAGGGAGAACTTCTGGTAAGGGATGAACAGGGAAAAATCCAGATTGTCCGTGCCGGAGAAGTATCTGTAAGAGGTCTGTACAGTTATGTGTAATGTGATTTTCAAATTCACACAGAAGAAACATATTCTGTAAATGGTACAGGGATAAGTCGTTGCTGTGAAGATCGTGAACAGTAACGAAATAAGAGAAACATCAGGAGGAATATTCAGGAATGTATCAGGATAAAATCGTGCTCTGCGGCGCCAGTGCCTATGAGCAGAAATATTATTTTAATCAGGATTTCAGCTCTCTGCCGGATGCTGTAAAGCAGGAACTTCAGATTATGTGTGTTCTTTATACGGAAGATATCGGCGGAATTCTGACGCTGGAGTTTGATGAAGAAGGAAATCTTCAGTTTAAGACAGAGGCCCTTGACGCAGACGCCATGTATGACGAAATTGGAAGCGTATTAAAGATCAAGCAGCTTCAGAGTGAAAAAAGAGAACTTCTGGAATCCCTGGAAATGTACTACCGTGTATTTTTCCTCGGAGAAACACCGGAAGAGGAAAGCACTGGTGAATCAGAGGATTCGGGGAAAAAATCTGTGGATCCTGTGGAAAACGGAGACTAATCCATGGATATGAGGTGGAAAATCGGTCAGGTTGAAATAGAAAATCCGTTTGTACTGGCTCCTATGGCAGGAGTGACAGACCTGCCTTTTCGAAAGCTTTGCAAAGAACAGGGGGCAGGACTGCTCTGCACAGAAATGGTCAGTGCAAAAGCAATCTCCTTTCATAACAAAAATACAGCAGCCCTTATGGAAATCGACCCTTCAGAGCATCCAGTATCTCTTCAGCTTTTTGGCAGTGAGCCGGAGCTGATGGCTGAGGTGGCAAAAAGTATTGAAGATCAGCCCTTTGATATTCTGGATATTAATATGGGCTGTCCGGTGCCAAAGGTTGTAAACAACGGAGAAGGGTCTGCGCTTCTGAAAAATCCGGAGCTGATCAGAAAGATTGTAACTGCTGTTTCACAGGCAGTGAAAAAACCGGTTACAGTAAAAATGAGGATAGGATTTGAGGGATTTCCTGTAGATCCGGTAGAGATTGCCAGGATCATGGAAGATTCCGGCGCGGCGGCTATTGCAGTTCACGGAAGAACAAGACAGCAGTATTATTCCGGGCATGCAGACTGGGATACAATCCGCAGGATCAAGGAGGCGGTATCTGTTCCGGTAATTGGAAACGGAGATGTGGATTCTCCGGAAAAAGCAGAAGCTCTTTTGAAAGAAACCGGATGTGATGCTGTGATGATCGGACGGGCAGTTCGTGGAAATCCGTGGATCTTCCGGGAAATGGTCCATTATTTTTCTACAGGAGAGAAGCTGGCAAGACCGTCTGCAGAGGAACTCAGGGAAGAAATTCTTCGTCATGCCCGCTGGCAGATCGAGAAAAAAGGAGAATTTACAGGAATACGGGAAATGAGAAAGCATGTGGCCTGGTATACGGCCGGAATGAGACACAGCGCAGGACTCAGAAGAGAGTCGAATCTTATTTCCGGTTATCAGGAGTTGGAAGCGCTTTTGGACCGTATGACAGAACAGAATCAGAGGGATCAAGCGCAATAAAAAAGGTGCCGGATTTTCGCCTGAAACAAGGGGGAATCAGGCGCTTTTTTGCTTGACAACAGAGGCATATTTGGGTATAATACTGAAATTGTGAATATCCTAGAATAAGACTGCCTTTTTGGCGGTATTATGTATCTGGGAGCTGATGTCCAATAGTCTACGGATATTGAAAGGGAGTAAGGTAATATGGAAGAAAAGAAAAACTTACTAACCTATGCAGGACTTAAAAAATTAGAGGAAGAGCTGCATGATTTAAAGGTAGTAAAAAGAAAAGAAGTAGCTGAAAAAATCAAAGAAGCCAGAGAACAGGGCGATCTTTCGGAGAATGCAGAGTATGATGCAGCGAAAGATGAACAGAGAGACATCGAAGCACGTATTGAAGAAATTGAAAAAATACTGAAAAATGCAGAAGTCGTTGTTGAGGATGAGGTAGATCTGGACCGTATCAGCGTTGGCTGTAAGGTTAAAGTCCATGACTATGACTTTGAAGAAGATATGGAATTAAAAATTGTAGGTTCCACAGAGGCAAACAGTCTGGAAGGCAAAATCTCCAATGAGTCTCCGGTAGGAAAAGCGCTGATCGGCGCTCACACAGGAGATATTGTGGAAGTTGAAATGCCTGCGGGAATCATGAAGTACAAAGTTCTGGAAATCCAGCGCAACGTGTAGCGAGGAAAGAAAGCACGAACGAAGTAAACACAGAATATTTACAAAACAAGGAGGTACGGAAGTGGCAGAGCAGAAGAAGCAGCAGGAACAGGATCTGAACCAGTTGCTGAAGGTCCGCCGGGAAAAGCTGGCAGATCTGCAGGCAAACGGGAAAGACCCGTTCAAAATCGTAAAATATGATGTGACACATCATAGCCAGGAAATTAAAGATCATTTCGATGAGCTTGAAAGTCAGACAGTTACAGTAGCGGGCCGTATGATGTCCAAACGTGTAATGGGAAAAGCTTCTTTTTGTCATGTACAGGATCTGGAAGGAAGTATTCAGTCCTATGTGGCAAGAGACAGTCTGGGAGAGGAAGCTTATAAGGATTTCAAAAAACTTGACGTAGGTGATGTGATCGGCATCAGAGGAGAGGTTTTCCGCACAAAAACAGGCGAGATCTCTATCCATGCTGCAGAAGTTACTCTTCTGTCCAAGAGCCTTCAGATCCTTCCGGAGAAATTCCATGGTCTGACAAACACAGATCTCCGTTACCGTCAGAGATATGTGGACCTTATCATGAACCCGGAAGTAAAGGATACTTTCATCAAACGTTCTAAAATCTTAAGCGCTATCCGTACTTATCTGGCTGGCGAGGGATTTATGGAAGTAGAGACTCCTATGCTTGTTTCCAATGCAGGCGGAGCCGCTGCAAGACCTTTTGAGACACACTTCAATGCTCTTGACGAGGATCTGAAGCTTCGTATCTCTCTGGAACTTTATCTGAAACGTCTTATTGTAGGCGGACTGGAAAAAGTATATGAAATCGGACGTGTATTCCGTAATGAGGGACTTGATACCCGTCATAATCCGGAATTTACACTGATGGAGCTTTATCAGGCATATACAGATTACCACGGCATGATGGATCTGACAGAAAATCTTTACCGTTATGTTGCACAGGAAGTTCTGGGAACAACAAAGATCAGTTATAACGGAATTGAGATGGATCTGGGTAAACCGTTTGAAAGAATTACCATGCTTGATGCTGTTAAGAAGTATTCCGGTGTAGATTTCAATGAGATCCATACTCTGGAAGAAGCAAGAGCTGCAGCAGACGAGCATCATGTACAGTACGAGGAACGCCATAAGAAAGGCGATATCCTGAATCTGTTCTTTGAGGAGTTTGTAGAGGATCACCTGATCCAGCCGACCTTCGTTATGGATCATCCGGTGGAGATTTCTCCTCTTACAAAGAAAAAACCGGAAAATCCGGATTATGTAGAGCGTTTTGAGTTCTTTATGAACGGCTGGGAAATGGCAAATGCATATTCCGAGCTGAACGACCCTATTGACCAGCGTGAGCGCTTTAAAGCACAGGAAGAGCTTCTGGCACAGGGAGATGAGGAAGCAAACACTACAGATGAAGACTTCATGCATGCTCTGGAGCTTGGTATGCCTCCTACAGGAGGAATCGGATTCGGAATCGACCGTATGTGCATGCTTCTTACTGACAGTCAGGCGATCAGAGATGTACTGCTTTTCCCGACAATGAAGAGCATGGGAGCCGCAAAGAATGAAGCTAATAATGCTGCAC
>Stewie_p2__coassemble_1136_pt1 | contig 36718 bp, 35 predicted proteins | sample Stewie_p2__metabat2_high_PE_008 | metagenome-assembled genome bin Stewie_p2 | reverse complement strand
TCTCAATTCCGATTCGATCCCATCCGGTACGAGGTGCATGGATCTCCGGGTTATATTTCTTCATTTTCGTCCCTCCATTTATCTAACTCTCCTGCTGCAAGTTCCATAAGCATTAAGTTCAGCGCCCAAAACACCCACAGGGCCAGGACTGTTTTTATTACTCCATCCCACTGCTGCCAGGAAAGCAACCATTCAAATGCGGCTATGTATGCTGCTGCTAAATATTTTCTTCGCATGGCTTCTCCTCCTTTCTGCTGCCTATCCGGCAGCTTTTTTGTAATTCAACCCCTGCAAGGTGTTTTCTATGCGTTCCTGCAGGAGCTTCTTTGCTTCTTCTCGAGATAACTCCCGATATTCTCCATTGATACGGATTCGGGTAACGTATGTAATCTCTTTCATGCCTAATCACCTCCTGTATTACCGTATGCTGATTAGCTTGTATGTGATATTCTGCAAAAACCATCGAACGCATTCACCACTAAAAAACATCAGTCATTCTCTGTCCATTTTTCGGATATACAGGAGTAATGCCACATTACACCCGAGAGACAACAGAGAAATGATCGTTGTTGCTATCTCCATGCCTACACCACCTCCTTAAAACTTCTCTCGACTGTCTTCCGGAAGTTAATCCGATCCACGCAATCGCCCTCTCTAACTCTAGTTTGGCAGAAGTTCTTCAATCATTGAAAGAGAGCGTTGTAGCTCAGAGTTTTGCCATTTCAGATTTAGAAGAATCTCTTGATTTGATTCAACAGTCGCTTGATAATATGAGCGAACCTGGGAATATTGAATCTGAAAATTGATTACAGCACCTACAAACATTAGTATTACTGTCAGGTAGAATACTCTAAGTGTTCTTACCTGACTTTTTAGTGATTCCACTTCTTTTTTTAAGAATCGCTATCTCTTTTTCCACTTATTCCACCTCCTATCCCGCTTTTTGTTGACTTTCTTCATTCCCTCGTTTTATACTTTATTTATCAACCAGTAACGAAAGGATTTATCATGGATAAATTATTAAATCTACTTACAAGAGAAAACATCACTCTTGCGTTGTCCATCTTCGGTGCCGCCGGAACTTTATTCACATTCATCACTTCCTATATGAGCAAACGTAAGAATTTAAAAATTCAAATTACTAAATCCTCTTATCGTACCGACACACACATGCTCTTGATAACATTCACATTTGAAAATCGCTCTGTGCTTCCTATCGCCATAACATCCATAAAATGTTTTACAGATAAACAGGAATTTCCACTTTTTGAACATCCTATCTGCGTTAATGAATATGCTCATCGTATGGGAAAAGAGATTGTAGACCGTAAATTTTTCTATAACATAAATTTTCCTATTGATATTCAACAGCTCAGTGCTTTTTCTGGTTCCATTGTTCTTGAGCTTTCTCAAAAAGAGCTTGAAACGCTTTCCACTCCTTTGACTCTTCAAGTTTTCTCCACTCGTGGTAAGGCACAGAAAATCGAACTAAAGAAAGATCAAGTATATGGTCTGTAAAAACTTCGTATCCCTTAACCGGAGTTATTGGCATTCTCTCTGGTTCAGGGATATTTCTTTCTGGTTTTCTTCTAAAAAACATCCCTCTCACTCTCCTTTCGGCTCTGGATTGTCTTCCAGAAGTTCTTCAATAGACACATGCAGATAATCTGCTACCTTCTGCACTTTGCGAATCCCCGGCTCATTTTCATTCCATTTACATACATAACTTCTCGGGAAACCCAAATCTCTTTCCATCTCAGAAATTGCTATCTTTTTTTCTGAACATATTTTTTTGATATTATCGTATAGCAACAATTTTCACCTCCTTCTTTCATTTAAGCTGCGCAAAATTTTGAGATTTATATTGACTTTTTGCGTAAAATATTCTACAATCAGAAGTACCACCAACTGAAACTAAAAAACCAATATACGCAATATCTTGCGCAACTTATATTTTTATTATACTCAAGATTTTGCGTATGTCAAGCTTTTATTGCGCAAAATTTCGAGGTAATATATGGGACTATACGAAAACATCAGAGATATCGCTAAAACCAAAGGGTTATCAATTAATCGTTTGGAACAAGAATTAGGATTTGCAAGGAGTTCTATAAATAAATTTAACAAAAATACTCCCAGTGTAGAAAAGCTCCAACAAATAGCTGAACGCTTGAATGTAACTGTTGATAATTTAATGACGGGAAATGTTGTTGATGAAAACAACGAAACAACATTAACACCAAAAGATGAAAAAGATATTGAAAAGATTCTGGAACAAACCAGAGAACAGCTTATGAATCAGGAAGGGTTAATGTTTGACGGAGATCCGGCCAGTCCGGAAGCCATTGATTCTATCCTTTCCGCTATGCAAATAGGAATGGAACTGGCTAAGAAAAAGAACAAAGAGAAGTATACACCTAAGAAGTATAAAAAGGACTGACGCGTATGGATGTCAAAAAACAGGCGAATAAAATCGCCCGTATGTTTAAGAGCCGCGACCCTTTCGAGATTGTCCGAGGATTAAACGTTATTCTGGTGCATTATCCATTAGATGGTGTACGAGGATTTTATCAATATTTTCAGCGGAATAATATCATTTATCTGGATGAACGGTTGCCAGAGCCAGAACAGCGTTTTGTTTTAGCTCATGAGCTTGGGCATATGTTTTTACATAAAAAGGCAAATGCAATCTTTATGGATACCAGAACGCAGCTTAATGGAGCCAGATACGAACGTGAAGCTGATCTGTTTGCTATGGAGCTCTTACTGCCGGATGAGTTGTTGTCTGAATATAAGGTATTCAACTACTCTGTTGAGCAAATCTCCCGTATAACTGGATATAACAAACGACTTATTAATTTAAAAATAAAAAATATGTATTAACCAAAAATAGAAAGAGAGTTGTAATATGAATAAATGTCCTCAATGTGGAATGGATTTAAAAGGAAATTCCTGTCCTGTATGCGGATATTCCTCAGAAAATAACAAGAAGGAAGTACATTCTTTTTTATCCAAAATACCAAAATCTGTTTTTATAACGTGGTGTATCTGGACCATTTGCACTATACTTAATATCCCATCCATAATCCAACAAATCGGAATGGCTGCTGGTGTTATAGTATATTTATTTGGCATTATATTATACTGTGGAATTGTTTGGATAATAACAAATATTATACGGTGCAAAAAAAGAAAACGCATTATATCAAATATACCGCACTATAACAATCCAGTTTCCCCCACTCCTACAGTAGACCAGAAATCCTCTGTTGAAAAAGTTTTTGACAATATGGATGGACATTCTTTTGAGCACTATTGTGCTGGTATTCTTAAAAAAAATGGGTATCAAAAAGTTGAAGTTACTCGCGGAAGCGGAGATCAAGGAATTGATATATTGGCAGAAAAAGATGGAGTAAAATATGGAATCCAGTGCAAATGCTACTCATCTGACATTGGTAATAAAGCTGTACAGGAAGCATTTGCAGGTAAGACTTACTACGGCTGTCATGTAGCTGTAGTACTTACAAATCGTCATTTTACTCGAAGTGCCAAAGAACTTTCTGAATCAAACAAAGTATTACTTTGGGATCGAGAAAAACTCGAAGAATTAATCAAAAATGCTGAATAAATAAACATGCCCCCAGCTCCGGCCGGGGAATAATTCAAAACTTATATCCAATTAATTTGTTTCGACATTTTAATTAATAAGCGAATGAAGCAATTAAATAAAAGGACAAATCATGAAAAAAATAATTGTAATGCCTCCAATTTCGTCAATGATTTTATAAATCACAGATGTGATGTATTTGACTATGCAATTCTTGAACATTGCAAGAGTACACAGCGATTAAATATCATATCTGATGACAGCGATTTTTCTACCATGGATAAAATTATTTTGTATACCGCTAATGAAAAAGTGCTTCATAATACATAACATAAAGTATAAGCAAATAAAAAACCGTCCCAGTGTTACCAGCACTGAGACGGCCGATACATCCGAAGATGTACACATATTCTGAACAAATATATTGTATCATCCTCGGAGCAGTCGTTCAATCAGAAACTTTGTTCGACTGTTATTTTTGTACTTAAAATCACATAATTTAAAACCGAGGTGATGTTTTTATGAAAACAGGTGCTCTATATATCCGCGTCAGTACCGATGATCAGGCGGAGTTGTCTCCTGATGCTCAGAAGCGTCTTTTATTGGATTATGCAAAGAAGAATGACATCATAGTTTCCAAGGATTTTATTTTTTCCGAAAGTGTTTCTGGCCGACACGTTCAAAAACGACCTGAGTTTCAGCGCATGATTGCCACTGCGAAGCAACCTTCCCACCCTATCGATGTGATTCTGGTGTGGAAATTCAGTCGATTTGCCCGGAACCAGGAAGAATCTATCGTCTACAAAAGCATGTTGAAAAAGGATCGTGTAGATGTAGTCAGTGTCTCCGAGCCTTTGATCGAAGGACCTTTCGGAAGTCTGATCGAGCGCATTATTGAATGGATGGATGAATACTACTCTATCCGGTTGTCCGGCGAGGTTTTGCGAGGGATGAAAGAAAAAGCCCTGCAGCACGGATACCAATCTACTCCTTGTCTGGGATATGATGCTGTTGGCCATGGGAAACCTTTTGTTATCAATGAGGCGGAATACGCTATGGTATCGTATATTATGGACCTCTACGATAACCAGAATATGGATGAGACAGCCATAGCAAGACGCTGCAATGATCTTGGATATCGCACCAAACGTGGTAATCTTTTTGAACGCCGCACTGTTGATCGGATTCTTGAAAATCCTTTTTACTGTGGAACTGTGATCTGGAATGGAGTGGAATTTGAAGGTACTCACGAAGTACGTCTATCCAGAGAGCGTTTTGAAAAAAGACAAGAGCTGATTGCGTCCCGTAAGCGTCCGATCAAGGCAAGGAACGTCTCTGCCTGTAAGCATTGGTTATCCGGACTGATTAAGTGCTCCATTTGTGGTGCTACTCTCTCCTACACAGGAAACAATGCCTGCCCCTATTTCCAGTGTTGGAAATATGCCAAGGGATTTCACAAGACTTCTGTGGCGCTGTCTGTTAAAAAAGCCGAAGAAGCTGTTACAGACTACTTTGATCAGATTCTTTCCGGCGCTGAGTTTTCCTATGTCCGCAAATCTCAGCCCAAGGATAGCAACGATCTCGAAATTGAGCGGCTACAAAAAGAACTCTCCAAACTGGAGATCCGGAAAAAACGAATCCGGGAAGCCTATGAGAGTGAGATTGACACATTGGAAGAATACAAAGCCAATAAAGAACGTCTGACAGCTTCCCGGCTGAAATTAAATTCCCAGATTGAGAACCTGCTGCATAATCAGGAAGAACCTGAAATCGACGCAGAGAAAGTTCTTCGCGAAATCAAATCTGTGAATGATATTTTGAAGAATCCAGATGTGGAATATGAGGAGAAAGGGCTGCTGATCCGCAGCGTTGTAGACCAGATTGTTTATGACAAAGAAGAGGGCAAGATGTACTTTGATATCATTGTTTCGTGAGAAGTTTCGTGGTTTTTCTCTTCTCAAAAGTCCTGAAAGCACTGTAAATAGCTGGTTCTAGGCACTATTATAGGGTATTGCACTCTGGTGGCCCGGATGGAGAAATCGGAGCTTCTCTCCGCTATCTTTCTCAGCGTTTTACCATGCCAAACCGTATGGCTTCTGCAGTATTAAACGATATCGGTACAGAGGAACTGGCCCATCTGGAAATGGTGTCTACAATCGTTCACCAGCTTACCCGAGATCTTTCTATGGAAGAAATCGAAAAAAGCGGCTTTGGTCCTTATTATATTGATCATACAGTAGGCGTATGGCCTCAGGCTGCCGGGGGTGTTCCCTTTAATGCCTGTGAATTTCAGAGCAAAGGAGATCCTGTCACTGATCTTTTCGAGAACCTTGCTGCCGAACAGAAAGCCCGATCTACTTACGATAATATCCTGCGCGTGGTACGGAACATTCCGGAAATTGCAGATCCCATCAGATTTCTCCGCGCAAGAGAAGTGGTGCATTTCCAAAGATTCGGTGAAGCGCTCAGAAGCGTCCAGGAACAGCTGGATTCCAAAAACTTCTATGCCTTTAACCCGTCTTTTGACTGTCCATGCGAAGCTTCATGCAAAAAATGCTGACAAAAACTCCCCGGTTGTAATGGCCGGGGAGCTGCTAAAAACTTACTCAATGATATATGCGTTGACAATTTCTCCATAATATGCAATATGAACATCTCTATTAGAACCTGTAAAGGAGCTGTCCACATTCTGAGGATAAAACTTCTCAACTGTTTCTTCATCCATTGCATCAATATCCTGCTTCTGTTTATAGACAATTCTGCACTCCAACGTAAGGGGAAGCTCTTTAATCCCGGGAACAGAGATGCTTTCCGGCTCTTCCAGAGTCAGGTTCAATTCCTTGATCTTATCTGTGTCACGTCCGGATTTTGAACCGCAGAATCCAAGGGCTTTTTTCTGGCTGTCATCAAGCGGTATATTTACTGTAAATTCTCCGTTCTTTTCCAGAAGTTCTCTTGTAAAACGACCTTCTCTGATCACTGTAATAAACACAGGCTTACCCCATTCAATTCCCAGCATCCCCCAGGAAATAGTCATAGAATTTACTTTTTCATCTGACTTTGACGTGATCAGAACACCTTTTCTGAGTCCTTTCAGAATTTCTCCTGTATGTTCAAATACATCAATTTGTTTCTTCATATTCGATATCCTCCTTGTCTGCATCTTAAACTGACTTTATCATATGACAAAAAGCTTTTGATTGCAAGAAGAACCCCTTTCCATTCCGAATATATCATTACTGTTCACAGCAACAATATCTTTTTATTTTTCTCATTTTTATGGATGAACACTTTGCACTCTGATATCATAATACAATTATAAAAAAGGAAAACGGAAGTACCGCAGTGGGAATCTCTATGATCATTTCTGTTCTTATAGAACTTCCTTCCCTACTTCTTTTTAATTTTATGCCAAAAAACACCTGTTATTTCTGGTTCCGTATCTGCTGCATTTTCTTTGCTGTTGAACCTCTTGTAACTCTTCTCGTTCCAAATATCTCTGTTTTTATAGTGTACATTTTTTACAGGTGCTGGACTAGAATCTGATTACAATATATTCCATTTATTGCATAAATCCTGTTATAAAAAAACAGAATGCTATCAAGGAACTGGCATATATCACCAGGACTGATCCTCTTGGAAGCCTACTTGTAGTGCTGCTGAGTGGCGCCATAATTGATGCCTCCAAAATGAATGCCCTGCTTATGTTCGCCACTATGCCAGCAGCTCTGAAAATGACAATTCCTCTTCTGAGACTGAACAAATCCGCGAACAAGAAAAGAGTTAACATCAAGTTCCCCTTTTTTCAATATATTCTGAAGGACTCATTCCTGTCCATGTATGAAAAATACGACTGAAATAAAACTGATCTTTATAACCTACCTGTGTTGCTATATCCTTAACATATACCTTATCCTGGCTGCCTAAAAGTTCCTTTGCTTTTTCCATTCTCAGTTCTGTCAGATAATTATTGAAGGACTGTCCCTCATACTTCCGAAATAATCGACTCAGATATGTCTGAGAAACTCCCATTTCATGACTGACCTTCTGAAGATTCAACGGTTTTTCCATGTTTCTCTGTATATAATTCTTTATTTTATTAAAGTAATCCTCTGCTGACACTTTTTGTACATCCAATGTTTCTTCTTTCATATTTCTGAAAAAAATATCTGATATTTGTTCTTCAAGCTGCCGCATATCGCCAGCATTGCTGAACGCTTCATCCATCAGATATTCATAATCTCTGTATTCACCATTCCCTGCTCCATATCGCTGCAGCATATAGCAAATCTGGCGTACTCTACACTCAACCCAAAGCTGTGTTCTCTGTTCCTCACCCCAGGTGTAAAGCAATTCTTTCACAGTTTTTTTCAGACTATCATACTGTCTGGATTTTACCATACTCTCTAATTTCTGAAGGTAACTGTAATCATTATCCCATAAGGAAACAAACTCTTCTCCGGTATTCATAATAAGAATCTGTTTTTTTCCTATAATTATACTCTCATCCAAAACACGATACAGTTTTTTAATCATATCCCCAATTTTTTCCCGGTGAAAGGCATCCCGTAAAATAACCGTTGTTACATACTCTGCCTCAGGCTGTTCCTTTTTTATCTGGTGGCTGATAATATCAACGTAATCTCCACATACAATTTCTTCCGGACAAAGATACAATGTTTCCTGATCATCTCGCCCATATGAAATCATCCATTCATTAATATCAGAAAACACCTCGCTACTGCATCTATCGGAAAACCTTGATAAAATTCCATTTCTTCTGACAATCGCTCCATAATAACAATTTGACTGAAAATATTTCTCGATTTCATTTTCATCTACCGGAAGCTGATTAACCATTCTGTGAATCAGGATATTTCTCTGATGATAATACTTCTGTTTCAACTTTTTTCCCAGTTTCACAAACAGTTTTTTTATGTCTGAGGGAACAATTGGTTTAAGGATATAATCCGATACTCTGTACTGAATTGCCTGTTTCGCATAGTCAAATTCCTGATATCCACTTACAAGCACACAAAACATTTCCGGATATTTTTCACGGATTCTCTTTACAAGCTCCAATCCGCTCATTACCTGCATCTGTATATCTGTGATCACAATATCTGGTTGAAATTCTTTTAATTTTTCCATGGCTTCTGTTCCGTCATAAGCAATTTCTGCTACCTGAAATCCATCACACTTTTTTTCAATTACCATTTTTAACAGATTTACTGATGTTGGTTCATCATCCACGATCATTACCTGATACACTGACATTCTCCTTTCTGTTTCTGACTCCTACTGTAATACTGAATCCATCCTGACAGTTTTTCATGTCAAAAACAACTCTGTCTGTATACATAAGAAACATTCTTGCATAAGTATTGGCAAGCCCCATACCTCCAATTTCCAACTCAATATTGCTCTGACTTCTCATAATCTTCCGCCGTATATTTTCCATTTTTTTCTCTAATCCCTGTAAAATCTGTTCCGTGATCCCCTCTCCATTATCATGTACACGAATATACCAGCCCTGTTCATCTCTCCAGCCCTGTACGTGTATTTTCATAATGTTTCTACCGTTTTTATAGCCATGCTGAATACTGTTTTCTACCAGCTGTTGAATCACAATTTTAGGAAGAACTTCAGCTTCTATGGATAACGCACAGTTCACTGTTACCTCCAGTCTGTGCTCATATCGGGATTTTAAAAGATAAATATATTTATCTAAATAAGTAAATTCCTCTTTTACTGTTGCATATCTCTCCTTATTATTTGCTGAATAGCGCAGCATTGCTGCCAGGCTCCCACATATTTCGCAAATTTCTTCATCCTCATCTACAATTCCTCTGTTAGAAATTACATTTAACACATTATATATAAAGTGAGGATTCACCTGGGCCTGCAGCGTGTCAAACTGAGCCTGTAACTGAAGAAGCGAACTTCTTTTTTCTTTTACCATGGCTTCATTTAAACGTTTGAGCAATTTTTGGTAAGCAATACTCAAAGCCTCCATTTCATCATCTGTATTAAAAATCACAGGCTCCATATCCAGGTTTTCAATTCCAGTATTTTCCATCTGATCTCTTAGCTGCATAATCGGATGCGAAAGCTTATTGGCTATGACCACCACCACTGCTTCAGAGATCATAAAGCATCCTAGGGCTAACATTGCTGATAAAAGTACTACCTGTTTCATATCGGAAAACATTCCCTGACTGTCTTGTACTACCGCTGCACGGATTCCTGACTTTTCTGATGTATGCACAGCTGCAATCCTGTAGTTTCCTTTATCCGTTCCTGTTTCCAAAAACTTTTCCTGCATCTTAAAAACACGATTTGTAAATTTCTCCGAAAATTTCTCTGACTCGAAAAAAATTTTTCCATCCGGAAGATACACAATTACTTTTACATTGGCATCCGGTACATAAAGAACAGATTTCAATTTTTCCGCTTCGTTCTGGACTTCTATATATCCAAAATTTCCTCCCTGAATTTTTCTTACAAGAGAAAACACTTCTTCAGATCCGCGAAGTCCCCATCTATCTTCATGGGGCGAAACCAAAACAACTTTGCCCTTAGCTGCTGCTGCATCTGAAAGCCAGGAAATCTCTGATATATTTCGGTTTCTGTTGATAATTCCCAATCCGTTATTTGTATTACTGAATACATCTCCCATTTCATTAAATACCAGTACTCTGTAAAAGTCTCTGTTCAGATAATAAAGAGAAAGTCCAGATATAATTACTTCTCCCTGCTTTTTTCTTTCCTCTTCTTTTCCTGTTTCATGGTATCTGGGCATTGCCTGAATTGCATAAAGCATGTCTGGATCTGATACAATATAATCTGTGACCTGTTTCATGGATTCCACCATATTATCCATATTCACAGTTAATTGTTCTGCATAAAACTGCAAATTTTGTCTTGTCATCTCTGTAATATGTTTTGAGTTAAACCGGTAATAAACAATTCCCAGAATAGCCGATATAAAAAATATAATTACAGAAAATCCAATAATCAGCTTTGTTCGAAATTTCATCGCTCATCTCCTATAATTTACCGACAATACAAACATTATAAATACCTTTCCCATATTTTTTCAATATAATTAAATGAGTTTGTCTTCAGCGCCTTCAAAATTGAAAATACGTCTTCTGTATACTAAAAAAGAAAAAGTATTACAAAACTGAATAACCAGTTCTGCAACACCCTTTCTAAAAAATTCATTAGCCTTTTACTGCTCCTGCCACCATACCAGCAACAATTTTCTTATTAAAAATCAAAAACAGAATCAGCATGGGAACTGTAATAATCAGTACATCTGCAAAAAGCAGATTATATGAACTTGAATATCTTCCCATAAAATTATACAAAGTAAGCTGAACTGTTACATTCTCATTTCCAGGAAGAAAATACAGCGGATTCGTAAAATCATTAAAAATCGTAACTGCATTTAAAATAATAATTGTAGATGTAACCGGCTTTAACAGTGGAAAAATAACCTTTACAAACATTCTTCCCCGTGTGCATCCGTCAATATACCCGGACTCCTCTAATTCTACCGGAATTGTATTCATAAACCCCTTATACAACATGATCGTAAATGGAATCTGAAGCGCTGTTTCTACCAGGATCATTCCAAACATGGTTTTATAAATATGAAGTCCCTGCATCACCCATATTGTAGGAAGAATTGCCGGAGGTATCATAAGCCCTGTCATAACAATCGTATCTACTGTTTTAGTGGTTCTGTCCGATCTCCTCTGAAGTACATAACCGGCCATAGATCCTGCAAGAATCAACATAAGAAGAGAGCCTGCCGTCAGAATAATACTGTTTTTAAAAGCTGTAAGAATCTGATAGTTATTTGCAGAAATTACCTCCTTAAAGTTTTCCCACATCCATTCTGTAGGCAGTGAAAGATTAAGCAGATTAGCCTCTCTTCTGTCTTTCAGCGCATTGACAAACATAAATACAAACGGCACTGCAAAAATAAAAATTCCAAATGTGCAGCCCAAAATATCGCCCAGAAGTGTCAGTCTTTTTTTGTTTTTCATTTTAGTTATACACCTCTCTTCTGTTGAGAAATCTCTGAAGAGGAAATGCAATTATTGCAATCAATATGAACATAATTACATTGCCTGCTGTCGACAGTCCGTAAAAGCCAGAAGCATACTGTTTATAAACAACAGAAGATAAAACGTCTGTTGCAAATCCCGGACCGCCTTTTGTCATTGCCCAGATCAAATCGAAGCAACGAAGTCCTCCGATTAAAGACAGCGTAATAATTGTATTCGTTGATGTACGCACAAGAGGCATCACAATATGACGTATCGTCTGCCAGCGGGTTGCTCCGTCAATGGACGCTGCTTCATAATAACTGGAATCAATAGAAGTAATTCCTGCTATAAAAATAACTGTAGAAATACTTACGCCTTTCCACACATCTACTGCAATAACTGAAAACAATGCCAGATTTGTATCTCCCAACCAGTTTGGTCCGGCAATGCCAACCACATCCAATGTAGCGTTAATAAGTCCCTTACTTGGATGCATAAGCGCTTTAAACACAATACCAATAGCAACTGCACTTACGAGGTTCGGGAAAAATACCAGTGCCCTGAGAAAATTCTTTGTTTTAATCTTACTGGTAAGAAACAGGGCAATAAAAAACGCAATTACAACTTTCAGGCCACTTGTAAGAAACGCATAGATCAATGTATTTCTTACTGATATACTTAATGAACGCTCTCCGAAAAATGTTTTAAAATTATCAAGTCCGCAAAATGTAAATGATTTCAGATCCCACACTGTTAAACTAAAAAATAATGATGTTACCATGGGAATGATAAAAAAAATCAGAAAAATAGTTAATGCCGGAACAAGAAACCATGTACTGTATATTTTCTTTTTATTCATTCTTTACTTTCCTCTCCTGACGGAAAACAGCCGTCTGTATTAACTGCAGACGGCTGTTTTTATCATTTTATTCCCAGTCCAAACCAAGCTGCGTAGCCTGTTTTTTACAGTCATCATCATATGCCCGTGCAGCTTCCTCTGCTATTGTCTGGCCTGTTGCCAGCTCAGAACAGATATACTCACAGTTGGTTCCTTTGACAGCAGTCTGAAATTCCAGTGCTACATTTACCTTACCTGCATCGAAATATTCCTGTGCCTGTTTTACTGCATCATAAGAATCCTCTGGAAGCTCATATCCTTTAATACAATATGGTCCGTCCGGTTTCTGAGCTTCTGTGAATGCATCCAAAGCTTCGTCAGATGTATAAAATTCCATAAATCTAAGAATATCTTCTTTTTTATCACTGTTTGCATTTCCATAAATAGATGTGGGCTCCCATACTGTCAGTCCGTGATTCTCCGGATCGTCTCCCGGAATCCCCATAAGTCCAATTTTATTGACCTCATCTCCATACAGTTCATAAATACTGGAAAGTGCTTGTGTAAGGATAAAGTAATGTCCGGCTTCTCCATTTACCAGTTTGTCACAGGCATCTGCATATGTAGTTGCAGTATAATCTTCATTAAAATACTGCTGAAGATCTGCCAGTTTTTGAAAACTCTTTAATCCTGCCTCTGAGCTTGCATATTTCGTTTCACCTAATTCAAATTTTTCGGCAAAATCTGGTTCTCCTGCCAGCACATTATAATGGTCTCCTAAATATGGTACCTGAATAGTCCAGGAATCACCAAGAGATCCTACAACAGCATCAATTCCTGCTTCTTTCAATGTATCACAATTTCTCAGAAAATCATCCCATGTATGAGGGATTTCCAGGTTATTTTCTTCATACACTTCTTTATTATAAAGAATCGCACCTGACATCGTAGCCGTCAATGGAATACCATAGACCGCTGTATCTGATCCTGCACTTACTGCTGTTTTATAAGTATCATCCAAACGCTGAGCAAATTCTTCCCCTGAAATATCAATAAAATTTTCTTCCGGATTCAGTTCACTAAGCTTGGAACCAGAATTATATCCGCAGAGATCTGTCATTTCACCGGATGCCAATCTTGTTTTTACCTGATTATCTCCATCTCCTCCTGAAGCGCGGATTTCTGTTTCAATATGAATTCCCGTTTTTTCTTCGCAAAGATCAAAAACAGCCTGATATCCAGCTGACGCAGTATCCGGATCAATCAAAAATGTAAGTTCGGCTTCCTTGTATTCCCATTCCTTCTCTTCTACATTCTGTTTTTCTTCTGCTAATACGGTTGTTGCCCCTGTAACAGTTGTTACCGCCATCGCTGTGCAAAGCAAAATACTAAGCATTTTTCGTTTCATGTTTTGTTCCTCCTTCTTAACGTTTTCTGTTCGCTTATGATGATTTTATTTTATCCGCAGCCTAAAAAAAAGTACATGGAGAATCAAGCTTTCTCCATGTACTTTCCAACACAATTCTTTTTAATTGTATTTTTATTTTTCGAATACAAATTTGTAATCTCCGGATCCTGTTTCTGCCTTCATACGGCCTTCACACTGAATAAATTCAAGACCATCTGCTTCTGTTACTTTTTTTGCTTTATCAAGACAGATTGTAGCTGTTGTATTTGCAGGTATGGACACATACAGAACTGCTTTTTCTCCCTGATCTTCCCAGAACGTTTTTACCGTACCATAAACCGACTGATATTCTGCTTTCAGCCAGTCCAGATTACCACCAAATCTCGGATAAATCACTGTATGCTTATATCCCGGCTTTTTCTCATCAATTTCAATGCCTGCCGCAATACGGAACATCCACTCTCCGATTGCACCGTATGCATAATGATTAAAGGAATTCATATCCGGACTCCACATAGTTCCGTCCGGTTTTATACCATCCCAATGCTCCCATACGGTAGTAGCTCCCATTTTTACCTGATACAGCCAGGACGGAAAATCATCTTTCAGAAGAAGATCATAGGCCTCTTTTACATGACCATTCTGACTGAGAGCATGACAGAAATATGGTGTTCCCACAAATCCTGTTACAAGATGCCCCTCTTCCTTATCCAGTAGTTTCAGAAGTCCTTTTACTGTTTTCTCTTTATATTCCTCCGGAACCAGCCCAAAATAAAGCGCTACTATATGGGCAGTCTGAGTCTGAGCAGTCATCACTCCATTTCTATCAAAAAACGTTTTCTGAAATTTTTCCACAATCTTTCTGTACAATTTACTATAAACTTTTATCTCCTCTGTTTTACCCAGAACTTCTGCAATTTTTACAAATAATCCTGTTGAATAAGCAAAATATGCTGTACAAGTAAGATCATTCGGAGTCGCTCCAAAATAGCTTCCTTCTTCTGCATCCAGAGCCACCCAGTCACCAAACTGAAGCTTATAATTCCAGATATAATCAACGGAATGATTTTTCATAAAATCAATCCACCCCTTCATACTCTGGTATTGAAGCTTCAAAATTTCTTTATCTCCAAACGTCAGATACATAGTCCAGGGATTGATCACTGCCACGTCCGCCCAAGCTGCCGCAGAATGACTTCCCTGCTGTAACAGCCAGTCTGCCCCTGCATTTCCTGTAATAATATCCGGAACCACATGAGCCACTCCACCCTCAGAGGTCTGATCTGCTTCCACATCTCTTAACCATTTTCTGTAAAATGAATAGGTGTTCATCAAAAAACAGGCAGTTCTACAAAAAATCTGGGCATCTCCCGTCCATCCCAGACGTTCATTTCTCTGTGGACAATCGGTGGGCACATCTACAAAATTCCCCTTTAATCCCCAGAGGATGTTGTGTGCAAGCTGATTCAGGTCCTGATTATAACATTCAAAACTTCCTGTTTTTTCCATATCTGTATGCAGAGTATATGCCGTAAAATTTTCCACTTCAGGTTTCCCCGGAAAAGAAACTATCTTTGCATACTGAAATCCCATAAAAGTAAACGATGGCGCATAGGTGATTTCTTCCTCCCGGGCAAAAGTATATTTCATGGCTTCTTTTGCACCTCTTAAATTATCCAGATATACATTTCCCTTTGAATCCAGGACCTCAAAACAGTGAAGTTCTATCACATCCCCTGCTTTTCCCCATGCATTAACCCGAATATGTCCTGTCATATTCTGCCCGAAATCAATTACCGTGTCTCCTTCAGGAGTTGTAAAGATTCTTTTTGCAGGAACCTTATCCATTTCTCTTACTTTACCACTTCCCTGAGCAGTAAGAACAGTCATATCATAATCAACTGCTGAAACTGCTCTCCAGTTTCCTCTTGGATTTCCAGGCTCTGCCCATCCCGGAATCTCTTTTCGGGCATCATAAATTTCTCCGTCATAGATTTCCGCAAAAACAACAGGAGCATCCTCACCAGTCCATGAAGTATCTGTCAGAAGACATTCTTCCCACCCATCTTCATATCTTACTGTCATCTGAGCCAGAAATGCAGTTCTGTCTCCATAATGATTTCTTGTTTTTTCCAGGCCGTCAAATCCCATTTTTCCTTTATACCAACCGGCTGCCAGAATAGCACCCATAGCATTTTCTCCCTGTTTCAAATCTTCTGTTACTTCATAAGTCTGATAACAAAGATGCTTTCTGTAAGAAGTCCAGCCTGGCGTAAGCTCATCATGTCCTACTTTCTTACCATTAATATAAAAATTATACAAACCAAGAGCTGTAGTACAGACAAACGCCTCTTTTACTTTCCCGTTTATAAAAAAGTCTTTTCTTACATAAGTTCCTTTGGAATTTGCAGCGTCCTCCTTATTTTCTGCAGTAATAAATAAAGCTTTCCATTCCTGAACATTCAGAATTCCTGTAATAAAACAGGTCTCTGCCCAACTGCTTTCTTCTTTGCCAGCCCATACTTTTACACGGACAAAATATTTTGTCATGGACCTCAGACGAATATCCTTTACAATAATCTGAGCAGAAGAATCTTCCATAACCTTTCCGCTTCTGTATACGCAATCACAGAACTCCTGATCCAGAGCAATATCTAACTCGTATGCTTCCTGTACAATATTCCGTCCATCACTTTCCAGTTTCCATCCAAACTGAGGTATATGATCCATTCCAGTCTGTTCTTTTTCATAATCCATTAAAATCTCTGTAATCTTCAGCATTATCCTCGCCTCCATAAAAATTATATTTTAAATCCATGCGTTTCTGATTTTCTTTACAATACAAAAAAAAGCGCTATTTCTCAATAACGCTTTCCAATAAAAAATTGACCTTTTTTAAGGTATCTGATTTTCTTTTTTCATTTTTCTGTAATAAGCAGGTGTACATCCTGTGGACTCTTTAAATTTTTTATAAAAGAAATTCATATTGTTATATCCGCACAGAGGAATCAATTCTGACATAGAAATATCTGTATTCTCCAGAAGCATCCTGGCCTTTTTCAGCCTCTGTTCCTGCACATGTTCTACAAAGCTTCTTCCGGTTTTTTCTTTTAGAAAAGCTGTCAGATAATTCCCATGTTTTCCGAATACTTTTCCCATTTCCGTCAGTGTACATGTTTCATAATTTTCTTCAATATAGGACAGAAGTTCTATGATTCGAACCTCTCTTGACAGATCATCCCTTTGTCTGGATTCATCTCTTAACGTTCTTAAAAGCTCGGTAAACAGTATATTTATATAACTTTCCAGCACTTCATCTGTTCCGATATCCTGAGAAAAATATTCCACCATAATGTTTTTTATCAACTCATGCACCTGTGGATTTTTATGCGATGGAAAATAAAGATAATGTTCCCTCTTGCGACTTTCTGTAACCGCATCCACAAGAAATTCTGAAACAATTCCCTGGGCTGTCATTCTGCTTAAAAAAGCAGTGTCAAAAAATTCTTTGCGCATAAGAATATTTACAAGAATATCATTTTCTCCTGCCGCTTCAACAGAATGAACTGCGTGGGTATCAAAAATACACACATCTCCCTTTTTTGTAGTAACAGCCTTTCCTTCTATAGTCTGGTAGCATATTCCGGACCACACATAACAAAGCTCAATGTAATCATGTTTATGGGGTCTCACCTTATTAAACCGATCCTGTCTGGTGACAACAATCTTATCTTCCGGCTTCATAAACTGTCGGCTTTCCAAAATATATCCATCTTTTTCCCGGCTTCTCTGATTCCAGAATTCTTCGTTTCTGAATTTTTCCGGATACTGATTTTTCATACATTCTTTTTCCAGTTCCGTATACTGACGGATATAACTTTCCAATTCCTGCTCTGTCATTCTCATTCTTTTGTCCACCTGCTTTTTCTGCTGCTGCAGATTTCATTCCACTGACAGTTTCCACATATTTCCTTTCTTTTTTCAGGATGAAGAATAAGTTTTTCCACTTTTTCTGTAAACTCTGTAAATGGAATGATTTCATTTTCCTGCAGTCCGCACAGCAAAAGCACTTTTCTGTCATACTCTTCTACCAGATTTTCTGTAATGCACGTCTGTTCTTTCAGATTCGGACAAGCTGAACAGATTGTATCTCCCCCAACTGTCAGTTTTACATAAACATCCTTTTTTAGAAGTTCAAGTATTTTTCCCATATGAGCTGTAAACCCCTGGCTGTAACCCTTTCCCTCAAAATACGCCAGACACATACCGTGATGAGGCCGCAGACAGATATTGTTTTGTTTTTCTTTCATATTTTCTCCTGATTATAACAAAACCGGGGAAACTCCCCGATTTTGCTTTACATAATATACTTTTTTAATTTTCTGGACAATCCATATGCCAGGGCGATTTTAATAATATCCGGAATAATAAAGGGTATCACGCACCATCCAAGAACAGCCATCAGGCCTACCGGACCGCTTGTTTTCATATAAACAGCCATAAACCATACAGTACCAAAAGCATAGCAGACAATCAGTCCTGCTGCCATGGACAAGATCTGTATTACAGATTTTTTTCCGGGAATTCTTTCCATTGCCCACATAACAAGGGCAGAAAACAAAAATCCTACAATATATCCTCCGGTTGTTCCTGTCAGAATTCCGATTCCTCCGGTCATTCCCGCAAATACAGGAACTCCCACTGCTCCAAGAATAATATAAAGAGCAACGGCTATTGTCCCTCTTCGTCCTCCCAGAACACCTACTGCCATAAATACTGCAAAGGTCTGCAGAGTAAAAGGAACTGCTGTAGGAACTGAAATCCAGGAACAGACTGCCATCAGCACTGCAAATACTGCAATATAAACAAGATCATAGGTTTTACTTTTTGCTGCTGTCGTTGTATTCATCTCTTTCCTCCTGCTGTGACACATTTTGACTGCCTTACTTTAACACAGGAGAAGCAGATTGTCAACTTTATTATTATTTCAGTTTACATTTAATCTTTATGATGTACATGAACATCCATCTGATTATAAGGGATCACAATTCCCTGGGCGTCAAATTCCTCTTTGATCTTCTGATTCAGCCTCCATTTTACAGGCCAGTAAGAATCTGTAGGAACCCATACACGCAGCCCCATGATCACTGCGCTGTCCGCAAGCTGATCCACAAATACTACCATTTCACTTCTGTCTCCCTGGGTATCCGGATCCTCCAGAAGAATTTTTTCCAGGATTTCTTTTGCCTTCTGAATATTCGAATTATAGGAAATCCCTACTTTTATTTCCAGTTTTCTCGTTTCTTTTGCTGTGACATTAATGATTGTACTGTTGGAAAGTGTTCCGTTTGGCACCACAATTTTTTTGTTATCAATACTAAGGAGTGTGGTATAACACATTTCAATCCTTGCCACAGTTCCCTCACAACCGTTCTGCTGGTTTTGAATAATATAATCCCCCACCACAAACGGTTTAAAAACCAGAAGAAGAACCCCTCCTGCCAGATTGGCAAGTCCTCCCTGAAGGGCAAGACCTATCGCTACACCAGCTGTGCCCAGAAGAGCTGCCACTGAGGATTCTGTTACGCCCAGGCTGACTGCTATATTAAAAATCAACATCGTGTACAGAACTGCTTTGCCTGCGGAACAGGCAAACTGCACCACCCCTTCATCCAGACGCGCCCGTTCCATAGAACGTTTCATCAGCTTTACCGCCCAGCGGATCAGCTTTCTTCCTACAAAAAAGACGATTATTGCAAGTATCACTTTCAGACCAAATCCCACAATTGCAGGAATCTGATCAGCCATATATTGTTTCAAATTCAAAATCTCCTTTATATTATCTGATACTCCGCCAAGTCCTATTTCCTCCAGACTCTGGTCTACCTTTTCTACAGTTTCATTTACGGTTTCCATATCCATAATTATCACCCCATTTACTGTGTTTTATCTTATGCTCTTTTATCATACCATAAATTGTTCCTATAAAACACACAGGAATCCTTGTATTTTTCAATCTGTCTTTTTATTATTGTTCACTCCGTTTACAGTCACTTGCTCAAAATACATTCCACATCGCCTTCGGTGATGTCATTTTGTTGTGTATATCTCAAGATTTTGTCATATATATGCCAAAACACCTCGTAGACCCCTTAGAGCAGTACCCTTTTCTACTTTTAACCTCATACTGCCTTTCCTGAAAAAAGCATAAAAAAATCTCCTAAAAACTCCTGAAGTCAAAAGATTTTTCCTATTTAAAAACTATTTCTACAATGCTATAATACCTGACTTTGGTATCAGAGATTAAACAATAGTGCAAACTTTAAGGTTTGGAAGGACTGCCAGCGGCAGTCCTTCTGTGTTTGTTATTATAGTTTATAGTTAAAAATGGTGTTTATTTGAGTCTCAGATAGAAAGTAATTCGTTAAAGGAAGATGAAATTTATCAGCCAGGTCATTTATAAAAGTACAATCCCTTGTGGTATTTATATAATTATGTTCACCTTTGGTTACCCTGAAATCTTTAATGAACCTAAATATATCTGAGGTTGAATATTTTTCATTCAGTATCTTAAATTGAAAAATCCTCTCTAAGAGAACTGTTAAATAGCAGATCAAAAAGTGGCCTTTAATCGTATTTTCTTTTTGAAGAAATACCGGCCGTGCATCCAGATCTGATTTCATAATCTTAAAGGATTCTTCAATTCTCCACAGATTATGGTAAGTACAGTAAATATCCCGATCTGTCATCTGGGTTTCGGATGTGACCAGAAGATTGTATCCGGCAAGTTCGAGATCCTTATCGATGGCAGCCTGATTAATCCTTGTTTTTGCTTTATTTCCTGTTTTGTCTGTGAAATCCACATATTTTCCTGCTTCTCCAAAGTCATTCCTTTTGGCTTGTGACAGGGTAAGTGTTTTTGCTTTTTCTACAAGGCGGTTTATTTCATATCTTTTTTTTGCAGCAAGGGAAGGATTGTAGGTAACCAGGCGTTTCTCTGTAAGCATAATGGTCTGTTTTTTTCCGTTATACTCTATGGAATAAGGAAAAGTATCAATACAGCTTTTATAGCGGTATAAAAGTTTTTCGCTTTTATCTTTGACATCTTTGTAATCCTGTTCTAATAATACCCAGTTTTTTTCTGTCGAAGGCAGGGTTTTTACAGATTTTGAAAACAGATAACCATCTCCGTTCTGTTTTGAAAACGCAATGTTTTGTGCACAATTAAGTCCTTTGTCTGCAACATGGATGGTTTTTCCCATGATATTGTTCCTGCTTTTAAGTCCATCGATCACATCACGCAGAATGGGTTTTTCTGACTCATTTCCCGGATACATCTTCATACCGACCGGAATCTGGTTCCGATCCAGAAGGAGCCCAAGGCCGATGATGGGTTCCTTTTTGTTTTCTTTGCTCGGTCCTTTTTTTCTGAAATCATCTTCCCGGTCTATTTCAAAATAGAAATTCGTACAATCAAAGTAAGAGCTTGAAGTATCCAGTCCATAGACAGCTGCAGTCTGCACAGTAAAGATCTCGACAAACTTTTCATAGTTTTCCCCTAAAAAGGCAAGGCCTTCAAGAAGCTGGTCATAGGAATAATGCGGCGGATGGTACAGGTTGGGGAGCACATCGTGGAATGTCCTGTTTTTACTGCATGGGCATACACCTCTTGCGTAGACCAATGTAGAGATCAATTCATAAAGGTCGAACTGAAAATCATATGTAAGATGAAAATAATTCACATACTTTTGGATTTTTAATTTTTCAAGGATTGCTTCCAGTGGAAAGTATCCAAGATAAAGAGTTGGAGAAATGTCAGAAATTTTGCGGACACCTTCTTCTTTTCGTTGCTGGTTTAAGAAATCTACTTCTTGTTGGTAAAAAGAGATTGGATCTTCCATGCCGTTCTTTTTCAGTGTTTCTACAGAACCAAGGGATTTGTAGCATTTGTGAGCTGCCCCCTTTTTTTCATGATCATAAAAACTGTCATAAATCGCAAGATAAGTTCTGCCTTTTAAAGTTGTCTTTTTTAAAAAATATGCCATAGAATCCCTCCTCAAAAAGATAGCACTACTAACACTATTATTATATCGCAAAAAAAGAATTTTGAAAAGTTTTTTTGCAATAAAAAAATCCTTATTTTAAGGCATTTGTGAGGCTTCAGAGCAGAAAATACTCCTAAAGATTTCTAGTGCTAACTCCTAAAGACGGGTCTCCTGAAAACTCCTGAAGTCAAAAGATTTTTCCTATTTAAAAACTATTTCTACAATGCTATAATAAGGACGCTTAGATAATATTTTATAATGGAGGAAACTATGCATATCAAAATTGTCGGGTGCGGAAAAGTAGAACGTACCCTTGCCGAGCAACTTCAGGAGAAAAATATTAGCCTGACGCTTATCGACACTGTTGAAAAAAATGTCAACAATATTACTGCGAATATTGATGCTATAGGAATCGCGGAAAACGGAACCAGCACCAATACATTAATGAAGGCAGACACCAGCACTGCCGATATTCTTACTACTGTTACTGCATCCGATGAGCTGAATCTTCCCTGCTTCCTTATCCCAAATGGAGCAGTACGGATTCCACGCAGTCATGATACCGTGAAGGCAGGAGATCATGTAATTATTTCTACTACACACAAAGGACTTCGCAATATCTGCGATATCCTTGAAAAATAAGGGGTGCAGACATGAATTACCGTATTATTTTTTATATTGTTGGATGGGTATTTAATCTTCAGGCAATATTTATGGTTCTTCCATGCCTGGCTGCTGTTATTTATGGCGAAAATGATCTTGGTGCTTTTCTTATCTCCATTGTCATCTGCCTTGCCATCGGTCTTCCTCTGACAAGAAAAAAACCGTGTAACAAAATATTTCACATAAAAGACGGCTGTATTACAGTTGCCCTGAGCTGGATTGTTCTCAGCATCACCGGGGCGATCCCCTTTATGCTTTCCGGTTCCATCCCGCATCCCATTGATGCGATTTTTGAATCTGTATCCGGATTTACCACTACCGGTTCCAGTATCCTGACTGACGTGGAGATTCTCCCAAAATCAGTTCTTTTCTGGCGAAGTTTTACCCACTGGATCGGCGGAATGAGCGTGCTGGTCTTTCTACTTTCTCTTCTGCCTCTTGCAGGCGGATATCATAGGAATCTGATGAAAGCCGAAAGTCCCGGATCTTCTGCCAGTAAACTTGTGCCAAAAGTACAGTCTACTGCAAAGATCCTTTACACAATTTATCTTGGCATGACAGTCTTGCAGATTATTCTTCTGCTGCTTGGCGGCGTACCGATGTTTGATTCACTCTGCATCACTTTTGGCTCTGCTGGAACCGGCGGTTTTGGGATTAAAAACGACAGCATGGCAGGCTACAGCACTTATTGTCAGGTGATCACAACTGTTTTTATTATTTTATTTGGCGTAAATTTTTCCGCCTACTATCTGATATTGACAAAGAAATTTAAACAGGCCTTTAAACTTGAAGAATTACGGTATTATTTTGGAATCATTCTTGCTTCCGTGATCCTGATCGCTGTGAATACCCGTCACATGTTCAGCGGATTCGCAGAAGCTTTCCAGCAGTCAGCCTTTCAGGTTGGTTCCATTATTACAACCACCGGTTATTCCAGTACAGATTTCAACCAGTGGCCGGCGCTGTCCAAAACACTCCTGGTCCTTCTCATGTTTATTGGCGCCTGCGCAGGAAGTACAGGCGGAGGTATCAAGGTTTCCCGTATTGTTCTTCTTTGTAAGGCAGCCCGAAAAGAGTTTCAGTTATACCTTCATCCAAATGCGGTAAAAAAACTAAAACTGGATAATAAGGCGGTTTCCCATAATACACTGCGCTCTGTCAGTATCTTTCTCAGTGTTTATCTGCTGATTTTCTGCGGTTCCATCCTGATCATCTCACTGGATAATTTCGACCTGATCACAAATTTTACCGCAGTTGCCGCAACTCTGAATAATATCGGACCAGGCCTTGAAATTGTAGGACCAATGGGAAATTTCAGTTCGTTTTCCTGTCTGTCCAAAAGTGTTATGATTTTCGACATGCTTGCCGGACGACTGGAAATCTTTCCTCTTCTCCTTTTATTTTTGAGGGATACATGGAAAAAATCTTAGCTTTACTATAAAGACATATGTGGTTAGTCTACATTGAAATGCTCTGAACTTGTGATAAAACCTGCCCGAAACACCAACGAAAAGTATTATTTCATTAATAACATCGCTTTTCATAATTTTTTCAAATTAACATCACAATTTCTTCATATTTATGTTTTATAGTGGTATATGTAGAAAGTTTAGTGCTTTCTATACAAATATTTTTCTTTTTCATACGCGCCGGTACGAAAGTACCGGCCTCCTTCCAATTATGACTTTTTTATAATCCATCTCTATAAAAAAAGCGCCGGGATATTCCCGACGCTTTTTTACATATCTCTGTTATTTCAGATTTTCACTAATCACTTTCCAGATACTGCTGTTCTCAAATCCAAGTTTCCACTGCGCTACGCCTGCAAGCTTATATTTCGGAATGAGTTTTACCTTTTCTGCAATAGATTTTGCATCCTCAAGCCATATTTCATAGCTGGAACCGTCTTTTTCATAAGAAGCTGTATTCTGTCCTACACTACCGTCCCATATAGGCTCCGCCTTATTTTCTTTTATTGCCTTCTGTGCCTGATCCATTCCAATGGCCTCACTGGTCAGAGCGCCTCCGGTTATTTTCCAGAGCCTTGTATAAAATGGAATTGCCAGAATGGTCCGTTCTGCCGGTACTTCTGTCAGAGTATCCACAACCCCTTTTTCTACCCATGGAAGAGAAGCCACTGATCCCGGTTCTTCTGAACCTACATAATGCTCATCATATCCCATGATGATAACGTAATCCACAACCTCTCCCTGTTCGCCTCTGTCATAATGGCTGGTAAAATCTTCAGGTACCGGATTATCCACTGACAGAACAAGATTTCTCTTATGACACTCAATCGACAATTCTCTCAAAAACTGCAGGAAATGCGGTCCCGCATCTTCACTGAGCGTTTCAAAATCCACATTGATTCCGTCAAGTCCTGTTTTTTCTGCAGAACTCATCAGCTGACTGATAATATTCTGGCGTGAGGAAAGCTGAGACAGGGTATCTGTTGTACTTACATCTGCAGTAAAGTTATCGATCAATCCCCACACCTTCATTCCTCTGTCATGCGCCTGACGGACATAATCAGCAGAGGATATATCCGCAATGTTCCCCTGTGTATCCTGCAAATAGAACCAGGTAGGAGAAATAACATTCACTCCGCTTACATTTGCTACTGCATCAGCAAAATATGCATTTGCTTCTGCTGACGTCACCTGATGCCAGGACAGGTTCACCGGCTCTTCCATAGTCAGATGCTGATATTCTTCTCTCTGAAACTCTCTCTCAAAATCTCTGGTTTCCGGAGCAGACACATCCTTCTTTTTCACAAATCCGATATATCCGTCCATTGTAGCAACCTTCACCCATTCTTCATATTCCTCCATAAAGAGCAGAGTATCGCCCTTTTTGGCTTCTGTAAGAACCGGTGACTTGATACCACCTCGATAACGGACATATGTATCCTTTTTTACAGTTGCCATATTTACGCCGGTAAACTGATTCTGGATAATGATCCTGGACGGATTTTCGCCCATATATACATCCATATCTGTATATTTCTGAACAAACGGCAAGCTTAAAAATACTCTTCCATCTCTCAGCCATACATCTCCATCTCCGTTCTGAGATGCCGGATATGTCTGAAGTTCAGAGGGAGTTGCATAAAGAACCTGCTGATTTGCGCTGTCCCAGTAATATCTCTGATTCAGATGAGCCGATACAAACTCCAGCGGAAGATAAATCTGATCATTGGATGTTGCTGCACGCTCCTCCATAATTTCTGTTCCAAGGACAATCACCGACTCTCCCTCTGCAGTGCTTCCATAATATTCATTCAGATCCATGAGTTCTTTTGTTGGAATGTATTTTTTCACCACATGAATTCCAAGCCCTGCTACGGCAAACAGAAGAATCAGAACACAGACAATCACTGCCGGCATATACTGTTTCTTCATTTGCTTTTTTACCTGCTTTTTCATTCGCTTTTTCCTTTCAGTTAAGAACTATATGTTTCACTAGCTTCCTCTTATGTTAAAAAGGCTGTTCCATTATATCATACTTTCGTGTAATTGCATTATAAAATCATACTTTTTATATTTTTTTCATATTTCAGGGATACTCCGCATGGTCAGGCATGAGAGGGGAATTCCTGCCTTTTACGGAATATCCCTGTTCTCCATTGTATATCATCCATGCTTTTGCACAAAATTCTTTTGTATTGTGTGATATATTTTCTCCTCTTCCCTCCTTTCACAGATTTTTGAAAGCACCCGTAGGTTTCTGAAAAATCTCTGTATGCAAAAGAAACCTTATCTGAAAAAATCCGTGGGACTTATACCGTTGCCGCAACGAGAATGTTGCATGACTGTAAACTGGCAATCATATATTTTGAGAAAAGAAATCAGTCAGTATGTAAGCGTGATCTGTGTGATACTCTGCTGTTTCCATTACATTCAGAATGATTTTTCTGTTTTCATTATACCCTGTTCTTATTCTTATGCAATAGGTTTCAGCAAATTATAAGATTTTTTTGATTTTGTTTTTAAATATTTTATATTTAGGTAAATTGAATTTCTTTACATTATCCATATTTGTGGTATATAATATATGCTAAGTTGATATGTATTTTTTTGCTGTAAACCAATAAAGTATTGACACTATCCTGTAAAAATGGCATCACCTGCATGTATGAGTATAATAATATATGTACATGGTAAAAAGACAGGATAAAAAGAATAGGATGTGATTATATGAAAATAGAAAAAATTAACGAAAATCAGATTCGTTGTACCCTGACTCGTGAGGATTTGGAGCTTCATCAGATCCGTCTCAGCGAACTTGCCTACGGTTCCGAAAAGGCAAAAAAACTTTTTCGTGATATGATGGAGCAGGCACAGATGGAGTTCGGATTTGAAGCAGATAATATCCCTCTGATGATTGAAGCAATCCCAGTTACAACAGACAGCATCATTCTTATTATCACCAAAGTAGAAGATCCTGAGGAACTGGACACCCGTTTTTCCAAATTTACCCCCTTCAAAAATCAGGGACAGGGAGATCCGATCCAGCTTGACGGAGCAGACAATATCATAGATCTTTTTCAGAAGCTCTGTGAGTCCAAACTGAAATCCGTTTCCAAAAAAGACACTTCTGAGAATAAAAAGACAACTGAAGAAAAAACCGAACAGGAAACTCCAGCTGTTAATATGATCCGTCTGTTTGTTTTTTCCCGCCTGGATGATGTGATTGCAGCTTCTCACGGACTGAACGGATTTTTTACAGGTCAGAATACCCTGTACCGTAACACGGAAAATGACCAGTATCTTCTTGTTCTTCATCAGTCTGAATCTTCTCCAGAAGACTTTAACAAAGTATGTAATATCCTCTCAGAGTACGGAAGCAGCAAGGCTTTCTCTGCCTCAGGAGAAGCATATCTCAGAGAGCATGGAAAACTGGTTTCCCAAAATGCACTTCAACAGCTCGTACAGCTTTAACAGATACAAAAAGGACATCCTGTGGGATGTCCTTTTTGTATCTGTGTGTTCTCTCTGCGTATTTATTATTTTGCAAGAAAATCATTGAGCTGCTGAACAAGAATATCTGCATCAAATCCATGAACCATAGCAGCCTCTTCCAGAGACTCCATCTGTGAAGACGGGCAGCCGATGCAATGCATTCCCATTCTCATAAGAATTGCAGCGCAGTTCGGATCTATTCTGAGAAGTTCACCAATTGTTGTTTCTTTGGAAACCTGTGCCATTTCTGCTACCTCCTTTTATAATATGCAGAAAATCCATACATCATTTCCTGCGTGTTATGCTGTTTATAGCACATTTATTATAATATAAAAATCAGCGGGAATCAACGGGCTAATTATAAAAATATGTTTATAATTTTATACTTGTAATCCTTTGTAAGATATATTAGAATAGCACTATAGAACCTTTCGGGGGACTAATGAGAAAAAAGGAGGATACTATAATGGCATACGTAATTTCAGACGAATGTGTAAGCTGCGGTTCCTGTGCTGCTGAGTGCCCATCTGAGGCAATCTCTGAAGGTGCAGATCATTTCGAGATCGATGCAGACGCTTGCGTTGACTGTGGAACATGTGCAGATGTCTGTCCTACAGAGGCTATCCAGCCAGGAGAATAATCCAACGGACTACATACAGAAAAAGAAGAGCTGCAGCAAGGCTGTGGCTCTTCTTTCATTTTTATATATTCTTATGTATTTTCAGGGTTCTCCCTGATTTTTTATCCGCGGATGCGGCAGCGGCCTCACGTCTTGCAAGCTGCTGTCTTCGGATTGCAAGATCAAGCGATCGATATCTCTCCTCATCTTCATTTTGGGATTGTATTTCCTGTGTGATCAGCCTTTCCAGGATTGTCTGAAATTCCAGGATCTTAGGGTTTACGGATTCTTCTGCCGCACTGTCCTCTACAGAATATACAGCTTCCTCTGAAAAATCTTCATTTGCAGATACCTCTCCTTCCAAAAGACGTATCTTGCTGTCAGAAGAACCCGGAGCCGTACGGGCGATCTGAGGAATCAGTTCTTTGATTGCCCGAAGCTGCAGACCTCTCTTCTTCAGTTCTCTGATATTCAGAAAAAGCTGAATATCATATCTGGTGTAGTAGCGGTGACCAAGCTCATTTCTCTGGATGTGAAGGTCAAGCTCATCCTCCCAGTAGCGCATGACATATGGCTTCACCCCCGTCATTTCTGATGCCTGTCTGACTGTATATCTTGTCTCCATACCGCACCTCCTACATCTCAAATTATAACAGAGTACATGAGTATTTCAACAAAAACCGTTCGACAGATTTCCCCTGAAGCAATCCATTTTTGCTGTTCCCGATAAACTTCATCAAAATACATTACAAATGACTTCCAACGCTGACATTTTTCCCTGTATATATCGTATTTTTTACAAAATATGTCAAAACGCACCGCAAAGCAGGATTAAAAATAAATGTTGGGATATGATAATGTTAAATTAATCATCTATCCTAACATCTTTCATTTAAAAACGTAAAAGAATCTTCCATATTTCACCTGACTGGTTTCAAATACAGAAGATCCTCTTATAGAATCCTATTTCTTCATATTTACAAACTGTGTATACCTTGGCAGCCATACCAGCTCAATGGTTCCAATGGGGCCGTTACGTTGTTTGGCAATAATGACCTCGGCAATGTCTTTTTTTTCTGTATCCTTATGATAATAGTCATCTCTGTACAAAAACATTACCACATCCGCATCCTGCTCAATCGCTCCGGATTCTCGAAGGTCAGAAAGCATTGGCCTGTGATCAGGTCTTTGCTCTACTGCACGGCTTAACTGGGACAGTGCGATCACCGGAACTCCCAACTCACGGGCAAGCGCTTTCAACGAACGGGAAATATCTGAAATTTCCTGCTGTCTGGAATCACTTTTTCCACTTCCGCTCATCAGCTGCAGATAGTCGATCATGATAATGCCAAGATTATGTTCCAGCTTGTACTTTCTGCATTTAGAACGCATTTCTGCAATGCTGATACCCGGCGTATCATCAATGATCAGATTAGAGCGGCCAATAATATCCGCTCCTTCTACCAGTTTTGTCCAATCCTCATCTTTCAGATTACCGGTTCTCATGTTCTGGGAATCCACATGAGATTCCATTGCCAACAGTCGGTTTACAAGCTGTTCCTTTGACATCTCAAGACTAAAGATCGCTACTGTAACATTTTTGCGGAATGCCATATACTGTGCGATATTCAGTACAAAAGCGGTCTTTCCCATAGAGGGGCGGGCCGCGATCAGAACAAGATCTGAGGGATGCATACCTGAAGTTTTGTAATCCAGATCAACAAAACCTGTAGGAATTCCAGTAACGCTTCCCTTCAACTTGGAGGCTTTTTCAATATTGTTGATAGCATTCAGAACCACCTGCTGAATCGGAACATAATCGCCCCCAATACTTCTCTGAAGAATACTGAAAAGTTTTTTTTCTGCCTCTTCCAAGAGAGTTTCGGTATTTTCTTTTTCCAGGTAACAGCTGTTTGCCACCTCCTCCGTAGTCCTTATAAGACGCCGAAGAAGAGCCTTTTCACTTACAATATTCGCATAATATTTTATGTTTGCAGAAGTAGGAACTGCCTCCAGAAGTTCTCTGACATATTCCATACTGCTGATATCCGGAGGAAGATCTTTTTCCTTCAGTCTGTTCTGAAGAGTAATCAGATCAACCGGCTGTCCTTCATTGCACAGCTCCACCATAGCGTCAAAAATAATGCCGTACTGGTTCTGATAAAAATCATCACTTGTAAGGATTTCAGACGCAACGAGAATCGCATCCCTGTCCATAAGCATGGAGCCGATCACCGACTGTTCTGCTTCAATACTGTGGGGAAGTATTCTCCTGACCAGTGCTTCTTCCATACTGTGGGCGCCTCCGTTTTATGCTTCTTTGATCCAGACCTTAAGACTTCCGGTTACCTTGGGATGCAGTTTCACGCCAACCTGAGTTACACCCAGATTACGGATCGGACCGTCAAGCTGAAGCTTCTTTTTATCAATATCCAGATTCAGCTGAGATTTTGCAGCCTCGGAAATTTCTTTTGCCGAAACAGAACCAAAAGTTCTTCCGCCTTCTCCTACCTTCAGAGTAAGAATAACTTCCTTTGTTTCCAAATCCTTTGCGAATGCCTGGGCAGCCTCCAGATTTTCCTGTGCTACTTTTTCTTCATTTGCCTTCTGAAGCTTCAGGTCATTAAGATTTTTCGGTGTTGCCTCAACGCCCAGTTTCTTTGGCAGGATCATATTTCTGGCATAGCCATCACTGACATTTACAATCTGACCTTTTTTTCCAAGAGATTTGACATCCTCTAATAAAATTACTTTCATTTTGTTTCCTTTTCCTCCTGATACATTTCATCAATAATGTTCTTCAGCATCTCTTCAACTTCAGGCATTGGTTTCTTCACCTGCGCTCCTGCAATGTTCAGATGACCTCCACCACCCATTTTTTCCATTAATACCTGGACATTTACCTCATCAATGGCTCTAGCGCTGATATACACCTCATTATTATAAGGCGTCAGCACAAAAGATGCTTTCACACCTGCAATATTTAAAAGCTCGTTTGCCGCCTGTGCTCCCACTACAGTTGGACTTTCCAGTCCCTCGCTTGGACATTTTGCAATGGCAAAACATTCTTTATAGATGCTGGCTGTACGAACAGCCTCCGCACGTGCCTTATATGAATCAATATTATCTCTGAGAAGCTTGCGCACCCTTGTCATATCCGCACCGCTGCGTCTTAAAAATGCAGCTGCCTCAAAGGTACGTACACCGGCTCTGGTAATAAAATTGTTGGTATCGATCATAATACCTGCATAAATACAGTCTGCCTCTATATTTCTCAGTCTCAGATCATCTGAGAAATACTGAAGGATCTCTGCTACCATTTCACAGGTAGAAGATGCATACGGCTCCACATAAGAAAGTACTGCATTCTGAATAATCTCATTTCCTCTGCGGTGATGATCAAGAACAACAATTGTTTTTGTCATATACAAAAGTTCCTGACATTCAGTATAGCTGGGCTTGTTCGTATCCACTACCACCACTACTGTATTATTATCCACAAGCTCCATCGCCTGATTCCTGTCTATAAACATAGACGGTTCGTAATCTGGATTGTTCAGGTATCCAGCCATCAATGGTCTAATGGAGGTAGACGGATCGTTTACTACAATATGCACCGGTTTACCCAGAGTTTTTCCTGCACGGTAAATACCAATCGCTGCTCCCAGCGCATCCACATCTGTGATCTTATGCCCCATAACAACCACACGTTCCTTGGTGCTCATAAACTCCTTCAGCGCCTGTGCCTTTACACGGGCTTTTACCCGGGTTGTCTTTTCCATCTGCTGGGCCTTGCCGCCATAATAAGTGATGCTGTCTCCATTTTTGATCACCACCTGATCGCCTCCACGGCCCAGAGCCATTTCAATGGCAATTCGGCAATACTCATAATTCTGAAGATACGTAGCCGCATTAAGTCCGATTCCTATACTGAGGGTGACAGTCATTTCATTTCCGATATTGACAGTCTTGACCTCCTCCAGAATATGGAATTTCTGTTCTTTCAGCGCTTCCAAAGAGCTCTGGCGCATGATCAGGAAATATTTATCCTTTTCAAGTTTACGCACCAGACCATCATAATTAGAAAAATATTTTGTGATCTTTCTGTCTATTAAAGCAATCAGAAGAGAACGCCTTACATCTTCCACACTCTCAAGAGCCTCTTCATAGTTATCCAGATATGCCAGCGCCACTACAAGCTTGTTGTCCTCATTTGCCTTAATATAATCTTTCAGTTCTGTTTCATCATACAGATACATCGCAATCAGGCTTGTATTTTCAGAAAGTCCCTCCAGAACTTCCGAATGAACCATTGCTTCTCCCAAAAGAACACGCTGCATGGAAATACGGTATATACAGTCTCCGACCTGCGTACTGATCTCGGATATCTCTTTTTCTTCCGGAACAGGAAGCTTGTCCGGTGTAATATCCGGGAAAATCGTGTTGATATTTTTTCTGTAAAACTGATCTTTCCCTGTAAGCTGTGCAAATACCTTATTGCACCATATCATTCTCCCCTGCATATCCATGATCGCATAGGGCAGTGCCAGCTCCTCCAGAACTCTTTTTTCGAGAAATTCATACTGGCTCGCAAATGCCACCAGATCATTAAACATCTGAGGCCTGTGGTAACAGAAAATGCCCACAGCGCAGGCCAGATAAATCAGTGCTCCCAGCGTAACAACCGCTCCCGCTTTCACATCTATCGCATAAACCACTATGTTCAGGATGATCAGAAGAGCTGTCAGATACAGGGGCCATCTCGTCAGATGCTTCAGATGACCTTTTAATTTGAATTTACCATCCATAATCTTCATTACCATTCTTTTTATAAATTTTACATGTTCCTTTTTGTTTGACAAAACATATTATAACAGATTTCAGTGCTTTTTTCCATATAAATAATGAGATAAAAAAACCGCTGCCATTAATCGGCAGCGGCATCAGGGTCAAATTAGTCCTGAACGTATGGCATCAGGGAAAGATGACGTGCTCTCTTAATAGCAACTGTCAGAGCTCTCTGATGTTTTGCACAGTTTCCTGTAATTCTTCTCGGAAGGATTTTACCTCTCTCAGAAACATATTTTCTGAGTTTTGCTACATCCTTGTAATCGATTTCATTGTTTTCTTTACCGCAGAATACACAAACTTTTTTTCTTCTGCGTCCGCCTCTTCTTTTCATAGGAGAGTCCGGTCTTTCGCCTCTATTGTAAGCCATGATGGTTTCCTCCTGTTTTTCTTTCAATTTGATTGACTAAGAAATCCTGACCTTTCACCTGGAAAATCAGTTTTCCCTCTTTTGTTCGTCGTTCATTTCATACTCCGGCTTTAGTTGAACGGCAATTCCTCATCAATTCCATCCGGGATATTCATGAAGCCGTCTGCGCTTGCAGCGCTTGGACTTGGCATGGACGGTGCGGAAGGAGCCACGCTCTGCTGCGGATGAGATGCTGCATAGTTATCACTTGCGGCCTTGCTCTCAGCAAATTCCTGTTCCTCAACAACCACTTCTGTAGTATACACCTTCTGTCCTTCTCTGTTTGTATAGCTTCCTGTCTGGATGCGTCCACTAACTACGATACGGATTCCCTGATGAAAATATTTTTCTGCAAACTCTGCTCCACGTCCGAATACTACACAGCTGATAAAATCAGCAGATGCCTCTCCGTCTCTGCGGAACCGTCTGTCTACTGCCAGTGTATATCTGGCTATTGCCAGAGCATTTTCTCCTGCGGAATATCTAACCTCAGGATCTCTTGTTAAGCGACCCATTAAAATTACTTTGTTCATTTTTCTACCTCTTTCTTTCAGTAAGTGAACGGGTTCTAATGGTGCTTTCTAAAATCCATGTGTAAAAAGATTATGCGTCTTTACGAACGACTAAGTATCTTAATACGTTGTCCATGATGCGTACATGTCTTTCTACTTCCGCCGGACACTCTGCATCTGCTTCAAACTGAATGAAATAGTAGAAGCCTTCATGCATTTTCTGAATTTCGTAAGCTAATTTCTTCTTACCCCATTCTTCTACTTCTGTGATCACGCCGTTGTAACGTGTAATGTAGCCTTTTGCTTTCTCTACTACTGCATCACGTACTTCGTCTTCAACTTTTGCGCTCACAACTAATGCTAACTCGTACTTGTTCATGCTTTTTACCTCCTTGTGGTCTTTATGGCCCTCTGTACTGTCAGAGAGCAAGGATATGAAAATATATCACAGTTGTTTATTCTATCATAGGGTTTCCCGGTTGTAAAGAACTTTTTGTCGAATCTCTCATTTATTTTTTTAACTCAGTTTAAATAAGCCGATACAAAATTTCACACGATAAAATCCATAATATAGCATCCCCGTAAATCTGGGTATATTCCTTTTCCACTGCCCGGTCACCTTCCGGCAAAATACTTCTTCACAGACGCAAGGAATTCTTACCCTGTTTTTCTTGTTATGGCAAAAACTATATTCCGGGCATTGTAATTTGTTTCTTTATTTTATAAGCTGCCATCCTTCTAAAATATCACTTCTTAATTACTATTCACTCAGTACCCGAAATGCAGGTGAAATATTGTTCAAATTACTTTCATTGAAATTATTTCACTCTGTTTTTCTTAGTATCCCAGCAAAAATCCCCCAATCCCCCAGCGAATTTTTCATGTAAACAATAACTGCCTGTAAACAGATGTCATTCCCTTGCGCTCTTAGCTTGACAAGCTTCCTTCCTTTCTTCTATACTGATTCTAAATAACAAGGGCAGTTTACTGATAATACGCCCATTAAAAGGAGGCTTTTTATATGCTTTTAAAAAATGGTTTTCTTATAAATCCTAAAACCCATGCGCAGGAATTTACAGATATCCGTATTCAGAATGGCAGAATTACCCAGATTTCATCTGATCTTGTTCCTGAAAATAATGAAGAAATTCTTGATCTTACCGGTCTGACTGTTGCACCGGGCCTTGTTGACACTCATATTCATTTCCGTGATCCCGGCCTTACCTATAAGGAAGATCTCCATACCGGCGCTCTTGCCGCTGCCAAAGGCGGCGTAACCTCTGTAATCTGTATGGCAAATACAAAACCGGTTGTAGATTCTGTTGAAACTCTTACCGATATCCTGACACGGGCAAAAAAAGAAAAAATCAATATTTACCAGACCGCTGCCGTATCCCAGGGACTTAAAGGAGAGATCATGAATGATTTTAAATCCCTAAAGAATGCTGGCGCCTGCGGTTTTACAGATGACGGCATTCCCCTTCTTAATGCAGAATTCTGCAGCCGTGCCATGGAAAAAGCAGCAGAATTAAATATGCCCATCAGCCTTCATGAAGAGGATAAAAGTTTTATTTCAAATAACGGAATCAATGCAGGCGCTGTATCGGATAAGCTTGGAATTGCAGGTTCTCCCGCAGTTGCCGAAGACGTCATGGTTGCCCGTGACTGTATGCTTGCTCTTCACACTAAGGCTCCTGTTGTGATCCAGCATATCAGTTCCGGTACTTCCGTTGCTCTTGTACGTCTTGCAAAAGAACTAGGTGCGGATATCCATGCCGAAGCCACCCCTCATCATTTTACTCTTACTGATGAGGCTGTTCTCACTTATGGTACTCTTGCTAAAATGAACCCTCCTCTGCGTACAGAAAAAGATCGGCAGGCAATTATTTCAGGTCTGAAAGACGGAACTATTGATCTGATTGCCACCGATCATGCTCCTCACAGCGCTGAGGAAAAATCCAAACCTATCACAGAAGCTCCAAGTGGTATTACAGGACTGGAAACCTCTCTTGGTCTTGGTATCACTAATCTGGTAAAGAAAGGGTTCCTGACTCTTGAAGAGCTTCTGGAAAAAATGACCTGCAATCCTGCCGATCTTTATCATCTTCCCGGCGGTTCTGTTGAGGAGGGCCTTCCTGCCGATCTGGTAATTTTTGATCCAGATGAAACATGGACTGTAGATTCTTTCCTGTCCAAATCTTCCAATACACCATTCAAAGGAATGGAACTGTATGGAAAAATCCATTACACTATCTGCAGAGGAGAGATTGTCTATAAAAACTGATATCTGATCTGCTCTTATTTAAACTGATTCATATTTTCTCGGAGGACGTATCCCAACCCATTCATCGGTACCGGATCGTCCTCCGTATTTTACTCTTACTGATGAGGCTGTTCTTACTTAAAAAAATTGACACAGAGCCTAAAAAATAATTACAAAATAGCCATATATACAAAAAAGAGCCTTATTTCTAAGACTCTTTAGAGAGGTGCCACCCGGATTTGAACCGGGGATAGAGGTGTTGCAGACCTTTGCCTTACCACTTGGCTATGGCACCAAATATTATACTGTATGCATTTCCTTAAAGGAAAATGACTCCAAGGGGATTTGAACCCCTGTTACCGCCGTGAAAGGGCGGTGTCTTAACCGCTTGACCATGGAGCCAATTATTATTTTGTTAGGCTTCATGCCCAAACTCCCCCTGTTGGACTCGAACCAACGACACTGCGGTTAACAGCCGCATGCTC
>Stewie_p2__coassemble_1134_pt1 | contig 37091 bp, 37 predicted proteins | sample Stewie_p2__metabat2_high_PE_008 | metagenome-assembled genome bin Stewie_p2 | reverse complement strand
TCCCTGAGGAACCGTCTTTGTTGGAACAACGATGATCTTTTATCCTTAGTCAGGTCACGGGCCTGATTTGCAGCAAGGATAATATTTTTATTATTCGGGAAAATATAAATGGTCTCTGCATTTACTTTCGCAATAGCGTTCAGCATATCCTCCGTACTTGGGTTCATGGTCTGTCCACCCTCAATAAGATAGTCAACGCCCAGCTCACGGAAGATCTCTGTAAGTCCGCTGCCTGCTGAAACTGCAATAAATCCGTTTTCCTTTGGCGGCTGCGCCTCTTCCTGCTCTCTGGCAAGCTTTTCCGCATCCTTGATCAGTCTTTCCTGATGCTCCTCCCGCATATTGTCAATTTTCATTCTGGAAAGAGCGCCGTAGGTCAGAGCCCGTTCAATGGCCTGTCCTGGGTGATTGGTGTGTACATGTACTTTAATGATCTCATCATCTGCAACCAGAACAATGGAATCACCGATAGAAGTAAGAAATTCTTTAAACTTATGTTCCTCTTCCTCTGAAACAGCTTTGTCCAGAAGAATAATAAACTCTGTACAATAGCCAAATTTGATGTCTGCCTCAGCCTGAGGAGAAATTTTTGTTACAGCAGGCGCACTGCTCTTTTCAAAAACAGAATAGTCAATTTCCTTACCAAGGAATCCGTCCATGGCGCCTCTCAGCACTTCCAGAAGTCCCTGTCCGCCGGAATCCACCACTCCGGCTTCTTTCAGAACAGGAAGCATTTCCGGAGTTCTGGCAAGAGTTGCCTCCGCATGAGCAAATACCTCCTCAAAAAACGGCTGAAGTTCTTCTGCTTCAGGAGCAATCTCCGCAGCTTTCAGCGCAGCCTCTTTTGCAACAGTAAGAATAGTTCCTTCCTTTGGTTTCATAACAGCTTTGTATGCAGTTTCCACCGCCCGTTCCATGGCAGCTGCAAGAGCAAGGGCATCCAGACGCTCTGCTTTTTTTACACTTTTTGTAAATCCTCTTAAAAGCTGGGAAAGGATAACTCCGGAGTTTCCTCTTGCGCCGCGAAGGGAACCGGAAGAAATGGCTTTTGCCAGAGTTTCCATATCAAATTCTTCAAGAGAGCTTACTTCAGAAGCTGCGGACATGATCGTCATGGTCATATTGGTTCCTGTATCTCCATCGGGTACAGGGAAAACATTCAGTTCATTGATCCATTCTTTTTTTGCCTCCAGATTTCTGGCTCCTGCCAGAAACATTTTAGCCAGTGTTTTTGCATCTATGGTTTTTATACTCACCACAAGTTCCTCCTCATAAACTTAGTCTATTGCACGTACGCCTTCCACATAGATGTTGATCTTTTCAATTTCCATGCCGGTAAAAGCTTCTACCTTATATTTGACATTGCTGACAAGGTTGTCCGCAATCGTGCTGATATTGATACCGTAAGCCACAATCACGTGGAAATTCAGACGGATTTTGTTTTCTTCTGTAATGATCACACTGATACCATGTTTCAGACTGTCTCTGTGGAGCAGCTTGACAAGACCATCCTTCATGCTGACAGCAGCCATGCCGATAATGCCGAAACATTCCACTGCCACACTGCCTGCATAGGTTGCAATCACATCGGTGTCAATCACTATCTGTCCGAGTCCGGAATCTATACGTCCATTCATATAGGTACCTCCATTTTTTTAATATGTATGTATTATAACCTTTTTTCACGGAAAAAGGAATATTATTTTTATATTTTTCCTTTTTTTGCTTGCAAAAGCCTTTTTCATCTGTTAAAATAAAATCTGTTGAAAAAAAGCGTCAAGGAGGTGCTATCATGGCTAAATGTGCAATCTGTGAAAAAGGTGCTCACTTCGGAAATAATGTAAGTCATTCCCATAGAAGATCCAATAAAATGTGGAAATCCAACGTAAAGTCTGTAAAAGTTAAAACTGCTACAGGCGGAGCTAAAAAGATGTATGTATGTACTTCTTGTCTGAGATCCGGAAAAGTTGAAAGAGCATAAAACTCAAATTTAAAAATTCCCCTCGCAATAGCGTGGGGAATTTTTTATCTGCAGAACATATGATATCCGCAAAGCAGGCAAAGACCTGCTGCGATCACAATAATCACACTTTCAGCGATCAGCATCCCGATCACCATTCCAATCCCTATACAAAAAAGCATCAGTCCCAGAAGTCTTCCCACATCGCACAACCTTTTCTCTCTGGTCTGTACTATCTTATGCGGCAAACACTTCCGGGAACACAAAAACAACTGCAAAATCAGATTTCTTCATTTACAGACTCACTATTTTCTTTACCTGCAGCAAATCTGTCCACAAAATCTGGCACCATATCAAGAATTTTTGTAAGTCCGTCCTGATTTTTGATGTTTACCAGTTTTGTGGTTCCATTCTGGATCACAAGCACAGCGCTTGGCGTCATCTTTCCGGTCATTCCACCGCCGCCATTGCTTTTTTTATCTCCCTCAAAGGCTCCGGCGCCAACACCAAAGGTAACGTCTACCAGAGGAAGAATGATCGTATCACCTACATGTACCGCTTCTCCCACTACAGTTTTTGCAGAAATAAAAGTATCCAGTCCTTTAAAAAGAGAATTCACCGTATCCTTAAAATTATTTTCGTTTGCCATTTTCAGACCTCCTTATGCTTCCATCGGCTGATGATATATTTGATATTTTTATTAAAATAAAGCTCTGTTAGTATTTTCACCGGTACAAAGCCGTAAATCCTGCCTTTTATTTTTATATTTCCCTTCAGAATATTCTGATTATCAAAAACAGGAATAATCTTCACTTTGTTTTTGTGGAACGGCATTGTCATTCCCAGAACAGCAAGAGCGGTTCCGGTTATGGAAGGATCCTCACTTCCAAAGGTCACCTGTCCTTTGATCTTCTTGGGAAATATATGATGCAGCAGTTTTTTGCTCCGGTCAAGAACCAGGTTCACCGCTTCTTTTGTCCTGGGATGGTCAAAAAACTGTTTGTACCAGTCTATCTTAGCATAAATCCTCTGGATTGTTAATGGAATCCTGCGAAGCATAGAAGGAATCTGCACAAGCTTATTCAGGATTGCCTTTAGTTTATCCAGAATTACTGATATTTTATTCGTTGTTTCAGAACGGATCCCCTCTTGTTTTTCTCTAAAATCAGAAGTTTCCGGTTCAGGCTCTTTTTCTTCCTTTATTGGATCAGAACTGCAGGAAAGATTGTTTTTCTCTTCCTCTGGTATGGATATTTTCGTTTCAAAGATGGATGTTTCTGTCTCGGACAGCAAATTTTCAGCCGACCGCTCAGGCAAAATACGGTTCCTGACCGAGCGGGATTTTTCCGCAGCGACCTTTTTTTCTCTGCGTTTCTTCAAAAAGCTCAAAATCGGAAATCCCAGGATCCGAACTTCCTGAATGTTTTCTCCCCCGGACCGTTCCACTCGAAAAGAAAGACCTCCGAACAACCAGCTTATACGAACCGTAGCTTCCGCTTCTTTAAAGGAAGATGTTTCCTTTACTGCCTCAGCACTGTACCTGACAGGGCAAAACAAAAGCAGAACAAGAACAAGCGCTGCCAGTCCCAAAACTGTTCCCAGAAGGATCAATATCAATTTTATCAGCATCCATAAGATATGTAACATGCCTTCACCTGTTTTTTAAATATTCTTCCACCAGGACATCCCCTGTTTCCTCATACACAGTCTGAACGATCATTTGTACTAGCTCCATGGCCTCATCCATGCCTTTTGCAATGCCTACGATCTCAGGACACAGCCGGGCAGCAGTTTTCTGGAACAGAGTCACAGCCGGGAGAATCTCCAGAATGTTATGAGGGTTGTCCGAAAAAGTCACCAGATAAATTCCGGGTACAAGTTTCCCTGCATCCAGTTTCTCATGGACAGCGCTTTCATCACGTACCTGTTCCCCTACGTAATAATGGTCATACCATTTCAGCATTTAAAGGATTCCCCCTTTTTGATAAATCTAAACAGGGCTGCGAAAAACACAACCCTGTTTATTTTTTGCCCCAGAGTCCCTGACTCCTCATTTCCAGATATTCCTGATATGCTTTCTCCACAATCTGTTTTTCATTGGAAAAACGGAGAAGATGATAAATTTCATGAAACTTGTAATACCCGGAGTCCACAAAAAATTCCTCTCTCTGAGGTCTGCTATGATAATTATCAGCCGTCATCAGATACCAGTGAACTTCCTTGGTGACCATATCCTCAGGAACTGTAAAATTGTAATGACTTTTACCTACATATTTTACAATAGAAGCATTTACGTCTGCTTCCTCCTTTACCTCCCGAAGTGCTGTCTGGATATGGGTCTCTCCCTTTTCAACGGTTCCCTTTGGCAATACCCAGCCTTCATATCTGTTTCTGTAAGATTTGTACAAAGCCAGTATTTTTCCACGATAAATTACCACACCGCCACAGCTCGTTGCTTCTATCATCTGCAAGTCCCTCCTGTAATGCGTGTGAATGATATTTCAAACTGGATATAGTATAACTCTTTTTGTGTCTGCTGGCAACTGTTTGTTCCGGTCAGTTGTAGTAATAAGCGTCAAAGAGCTGAGATGCGATCGGCACAGCAGCCTCACTTCCGGTGCCGCCCCCTTCAACGATCACCGCAACGGCAAGATCCGGATCATCCACATTGGAATATCCGATAAACCAGGAATGGCTAGAACCGTTTTCATCATATTCCGCAGAGCCGGTTTTTCCTGCTGCCGTGTACCCCTGTCCGGAAAGAGCAGAGGCTGTTCCATATTCCACAACATCTTTCATCAGCTCTCCCAGCATCACTGCCTCATTTTTTGTCATAAGACGTTTATATGCTTCCGGAGTCGTCTCATCTACCAGATCCCCCGTATTGTTTACTACCCTGTCAATGAGATACGGCTTCATAAGTACTCCGTTATTTGCAATGGCGCAGGTGATCATTGCCATATGAGCAGGAGAAACAAGGGTGTTTCCCTGACCGATAGAAGTCTGCATGGTAAGAGGGATTCCTGACCTTCCATTCAGGCTGAAGATACTTTTTTTATAGGAGGCAAGAGGAAGCTTTTTATTAAAAAGCAGATCCTCACTTGTTTCCAGAAGAGAGCCTCCACCGAGATCCAGCCCCATCTGCGCAAACGCACAGTTACAGGAGCTGGCAAAAGCTGAGTAAAAATCCTCCTGACCATGAACGGTTCCGTTATAGCACTGAATGGTATGGTCTTCTTTTGTAATGCTTCCCTCACAGACATAGGAATATCCGTTAAAGCTTCCGTGTTTTCTGAAATAATCAAGCGCTGTTACCACCTTGAAAGTAGAACCCGGAGGGTACTGTCCCTGGGTAGCTCTGTTTAACAGACTGGAGTTTGTTTCGTCACTGACCAGCCAGTCCCAGTTTTCCTCAATGGAATTCGGATCAAAATCCGGTTTACTGACCATGGCAAGAATCTTCCCGGTAGAAGGTTCCATAGCAATGACAGCACCTCTTCTGTCACCCAACGCATTGTAGGCTGTTGTCTGTAGATTTGCACTTAAAGTGGAAATTACCGTGTCTCCCATATTTTTTCTCTCCAGAAATTCGTTTTTCATCTGGTTCAGAAAAAATTCATGAGAACTCAGAAGCTGAAAATTTGCCTCGGATTCCAGCCCGCTTTTTCCATTGGAATCATATCCGATCACATGGGCAAATACATTTGCATAAGGATATATCCTGTCTTCCGTGCCGTCATCATAGACATCTGTTTTTGCAAGAATTTCTCCCTCGGAAGAAAGAATCTGTCCTCTTACAACCCGGTCCGAAAAGGTATCCTGTCTGGTATTATATGGGCTGTTGATAAAATCCTCGCTTTTTACTACATTAAAATATACGAGATATCCAATCATTGCCATAAAAACAGCCACAAAAAACCAGGATACAAATGTATACTCTCTGTTTCTAGCCCGTCTTCTTTTAGATTTCTCTCGCTCTGCGCGCTTCCTCTCTTGCTCGAATTCTCTGCGCTGCTTCTTTTCTGCGTCTCTCAAATTCCTCGTCCTCGTCTTCTCTTAAAATGTACAGTCCCTGAATAATGGCAAGCATCAGAATCGTACTCATCACCGAACTGCCTCCATAACTTACCAGCGGCAGCGTGACACCTGTCATAGGAATAAACTTGGTGGCTCCGCCTATGGTAAGGATTACCTGAAATGCATATTCTGTCCCCAGACCCAGAGCAATCAGCTTGTAGAAGGGATTTTTGATCCGAAGTGCAATATTTACGATCATCAGGAAAAAACTCATGCATACAAGGATCAGACAGATGGCAAAAATCCCTCCCAACTCCTCACAGATAGCACTGAAGATAAAGTCGTTTTTTACAACCGGAATAGCTTCCGGGGAACCCTGACAGAGTCCCATGCCAAACCAGCTTCCGGTTCCGATTGCAAACAGTGACTGAACAATCTGGTAGCCTTCATTCTGATAAACCGCCATGGGATCACTCCATGCACTGACTCTCTGACGCACATGGCCGAAGAGGAAGTACGCCACTACTGCACCAAGGCTTCCTCCTGCCAGTCCAAGTCCAAGATACTGCGGCTTTTTGGTGGAAACATATATCATCACGAGATAGGCGGCAAAAAAGATTACAGCACTTCCAAGATCCCTGGAAAGAACCAGGATTCCCACATGGAGAGCCGCCACTACCGTTACCAGCACTACTGTCCGGAAATCATTGGCTCTGGAAAGCAGAGATGCCATAAAAAATACAAAAGTAATTTTAATGACCTCAGAAGGCTGGATACCCATAAGAGACAGTTTTGCCCCGTAGCTTGTCCTTGCAAGAAGGAAAACTGCCGCAAGCAGGATAACACCTACCCCTGCATAGAGCCAGGTAAGCCTGCGCAGAAATTTCATTTTCCGGATCATAACCGGGATGATCAGCGCGATCCCACTGGCTGCGGCTGCGATCACAAGCTGTTTTGTGGCTGTGGCAATATCCAGCCTGCAGAGCATGATGAAACCCACGCTCAAAAGCATACACATATTATTCAGAAGAAGCAGGGACGCCTTTTTGTAAAAAATCCTGTACAAAATCTGCACCGCCGCAAAAAATACCATCATTTCAAGGTAAAAAACAATCACCTGAAAATTAAAGGTTTTCAGATAGATCACCAGAAATGCAGTAAAATCCATAAAAAAGATCAGAACAAGCTGCTGACGCAGAAGTTCATTTCTTTCGATCTCATCCTGCTGACGCACTGTGTAAAAACAATGAAAGGTATATATGATCATCAGTGTCAGGATCAGATACTTTGATAATTCAACAATTACATTAATCATATGCCTTATTCGGCTCCTCTTTTAAAATGTCCCTTTGTGAACTCGCGTACAGGAGCTTTTTTCCCGTAAACATACACATCCAGAAACTCCCTGGCGATCGCCTGTGTCTCTTCTGCAGATTCCAGTGTAAAGGAAAGTCTGAGAGATGTGGTGTTAAGCTCCTTTACCTTTTGACTTTCATTCAAAAGTCCATAGGGGATGCTGTTATAAATAATATTATAACAGAACTCTTTTCTGTCTGTAGTTCCGGTTTTCCAGGGATGGCAGACGCAGACGCACGGAAACTCCTTGTCATATCTGTCCTTTAATACCATTTGCGCCTCTTTTCGGTCACACTGAAGAGTATTTTTACGCACACACTGAGCAGACAACATCAGGGGAATATAACCGTAAATAACGAACTCACTGTCCCGGTTTATTCTGTGACGCAGTTCCTTTTCGTTTAATTCCAGAGGAACCGTATTTCTCAAAATCCCCTGGTCTTTCCAGAAGGCGCAGGCTTCGTCATTCCAGGTATACAGAGATGCGTCTGCCACACAGTATTTCTGAAGTCCCTCTTCTCGCAGCATTCCATAAGATTCCAGATTCCGCACCAGAAATCCTTTCATTCCCATAGAAAGCCAGGTCAGGGCTTTTTCCCGAAACTCCTGAGGCATCTTCCCACGGGTGATCACCGGAAGAGAAAGATACAGTTCTTTTTCTTTCTGAAGCCCCTGTTCCATACAGATTTCCATAATATCAAAAGGCAAGTAAAGGCCTGAAATCTCCGGACTGTTAAAGAGAACTTCTGCCTGTTCCGGTTTCTCACAGGATGCGTAGATAGGCGGAATGTTCTCTGCACTTTCTTTCACGGACTTCTGCATCTCATCCGGGCAGATAGATTTTTCCGGAAGCATTCTTTTGTATTTTTCAAGAAACGCCTGTTCTAACTGCGCAAGAGCGGTTCTTCTCAGTTCATTCAAAACCTTCACCGGAACAAAAATATTTCCGTCTGACTGAATATCCAGGCTGTCCCAGACGAACTCCGTATTTCCCAGCTTTTCCATCTGCTGACGGATTCGCGTTTCTTCCATGGGATGCTCTCTGGCATACTGAACCTCCCCCGCAGATACCACTGCCTCTGTATCCTTCAGAGAAACCTGAAGCACAGCAGGACTTTCCGGATACAGCATCAGGGTTCCGCTGATTTTTTCCTTTTTCCGGGTAAGAGATACGGAAATATCTCCTGTTTTTTTATGGTTGGAAAAAGCCACCATGGAAGGGCCGTTCTGCTGTTTATAATATCCGGAACAGGATCCTCCTCGGTTGAATACATCCAGAAGATATTTTCGGTCACAGTCATCCACCTTATAGGAATCTCTGTTTTCTTTTAGTATATCCAGATATTTCCGGTAAATTCCCGTAACTGCCGCCGTATATTCCGGCTGCTTCATTCTTCCCTCTATCTTCAAAGACATCACACCTGCATCCAGAATTTCCGGAAGAATATCAAGAGTACAGATATCCTTAAGACTCAGAGGGCAGGTTTCTTTCCCTTTAAATCTTCCCTGTTGTTCCCGTACCTGATAAGGAAGCCTGCAGGGCTGAGCGCATTTTCCCCGGTTTCCGCTTCTTCCTCCGATCATACTGCTCATAAGACACTGACCGGAAATACTATAACAAAGCGCGCCGTGTATAAACGCCTCGATCTCAATCGAGCTTTCTCTGTGCATGGCTGCAAGCTCCTCAAGAGTCAGTTCACGGGCAGGCACCACACGGGTCACTCCCTGCTGCTCCAGGAACCTCATCCCTTTCGGTCCGGTAACAGCCATCTGTGTGCTTGCATGAATAGGCAGATCCGGAAAATTTCTCCTGATAAACCGCAGGACTCCCATATCCTGTACGATCACCGCATCCAGTCCTTCCAGATAAGATGGAAGAAGAGAATCATAAAGCCGCTCCTTCAGCTCTCTGTTTTTCAGCAACGTATTTACTGTAAGATATAACTTTTTTCCATGGATATGGGCTGTACGAACAGCACGGATCAGTTCCTCCTGGGTAAAATTTTTTGCATAAGCTCTGGCGCCGAAATCAGGTCCGCCAACATACACTGCATCTGCCCCTGCTCCCAGGGCAGCCTCAAAAGCTTCATAAGAACCTGCAGGCGCCAGAAGCTCTGTTTTATTCATATCTGTCATAATCCCTCGCTTATCTTTTCTGCTGAACAGAAACTGTTTTCAGAATACTTAAAAACAGACAAAGGGGACTACCGAAGCAATCCCCCCTCTGACTTTTACTTTAGTAATGACTCAATTTCACCTTCCAGCTCTTTGATCTTCCCTTCCATCAGGATACGCTGGTGTTCTGCTTCCTGCTGGTGTTTTTCTGCTTCCTCCATTTTCATACGGAGAGCGATCAATTCGTGTTTTAATTCATACATTTCCTGATCTTTTTGCTGAAGATCCTGTTCAAAAATTTCCGCCTGTTTTTTGGCCTTAAAATAATCGTCTGTAATATTCAGGCTGAGCAGAGTATGCTTTGTCTCCATAGGCTGCCTGGAATAACCCGGCATTTCGCTGAGCTCCGCAATTTTGTTATTTATGTAAGACGCTACCTTCTGAAAATATTCCTCTGATTCATAGCCTCCTAAAGTGATGATCTTTCCTCCGATCACTACCTGTGCCGTATTCTTGACTGCCATACAAAGCCTCCTGTGTATATAAAATTTCCTGGATTTTCCATTAAAGTTTCTGTCTCATTCCTCTTCAAAATCAAGGTTTGCCAAAGACAGAAAAAATCATTCATATTTTATTATACCCGAAACCTGTCGAAAAGTATAGAATTTTTTATGAAATCTTCTCATAGCCCAGATGACTGTAAGCAAGAGGCGAAGCCATACGCCCTCTGGGTGTACGGTTTAAAAAACCATTTTGAAGAAGATACGGCTCATAAACATCTTCCAGTGTACCGGAATCCTCACCGATAGCAGCAGCCAGTGTTTCCAGACCTACCGGTCCTCCTTTGAAGTTTACGATCAGAGTTTTCAGAATACGCCTGTCGATCTTGTCAAGTCCATACTGATCCACTTCCAGAAGATCCAGAGCAAAAACAGCTACCTCATAGGTGATCTTTCCGTCATATTTTACCTGGGCAAAATCCCGGACACGTTTTAATAGTCTGTTGGCAAGTCTTGGTGTTCCCCTTGATCGTTTGGCAATCTCCGCCGCTCCCTTCTGGTCAATCTCCACTTCCAGAACCTGTGCAGAACGGAGGATGATAGTTTCCAGTTCTTTGTGATTATAAAATTCCAGATGATGCATCACTCCGAAACGGTCACGCAAAGGCGCAGATAAAAGTCCCGCTCTTGTGGTTGCTCCTACAAGCGTGAACTTAGGCAGGTCCAGACGGATAGAACGAGCAGACGCTCCCTTTCCGATCATAATATCAATGGCAAAATCTTCCATGGCAGGATAAAGAACTTCCTCCACCTGCCGGTTCAATCTGTGGATCTCATCCACAAAAAGAATGTCTCCCTCCTGAAGGTTGTTAAGGATCGCGGCCATTTCCCCCGGTTTTTCTATGGCAGGGCCTGAGGTAACCTTCATATGCACTCCCATCTCATTTGCAATGATTCCGGACAGAGTTGTTTTTCCCAGCCCTGGAGGGCCGTAAAAAAGCACATGATCCAGAGCATCCTTTCGCTGTTTGGCTGCCTCTATATAAATTTTCAGTGTTTTTTTTGTTTTTTCCTGACCAATGTATTCTTCCAGTGTCTGAGGTCTTAAATTCCCCTCCAGAGGAAAATCTTCTTCTGTTACATCGGTGGTGATCATTCTTTTTTCCATATATACTCCTACAGATTCTTAAGGGCTGCTTTCAGAATGGCTTCCACATCATCCGGCGCCACATCTGTTACCTTACGGACTGCGCGCAAAGCATCTGTACTGCTGTAGCCCAGTGCAACCAGAGCTTCCACTGCCTCTTTGCTTCCATCCAGAATATTTGTCCCGGAAATAGCAGCCGCCTCCTGCTCATGGGCAAGCTTCTTCTCAAATGCATCCTCCAGCTTCAGCTTGTCCTTCAACTCCAGGATCAGTTTCTGAGCCGTTTTCTTTCCAATACCCGGAGCTCTGGAAATAGTTTTTGTATCATCGGATAAAACAGCAAATCTCAGTTCATCGGCTGTAAGCCCTGCCAGAACCCCCAGTGCTGCCTTTGGTCCGATCCCGTTAACGCCGAGAAGAAGCCGGAACATCTGAAGATCATCCTTGTTCAAAAATCCGAACAGCTGCATGGCATCCTCTCGCACATGAAAATGCGTATGTATTTTAACCGGCCCTTCTTTTCTGACTGCCTGTTCAATGGCAGAACCTGTCATAAAAAGTTCATAACCGATCCCGGCTGTCTCCACGATCACGGAAGTTTCTGTAGAGTCCACCACTGTGCCATATATAAATGAAATCATAAACTTCTGCTCCTGTGATTAATTTTTCTGTATCGACTTATGATATCATAGTTACCGCAAAAAAGCAAACATCTATTCGAAAAATTCTACAGATAGATTGCAGCAGCTATTATAACTTCTTTTCTGTTAAAAAATCCCGGCACAGATTTTATCTGTAAACCGGGATTTTACTGTATATACAACAGTTTTATGTTTTTTACAGGATTACGCCTCTGGGACAGACATCTTTACATGCGCCGCAGTTGGTACATTTTTTATAATCAATATGCGCACAGAAATCTGTTACAGTAATAGCGCTGTTCGGACAGGTTTTCTCACATTTTTTGCAGCCGATACATCCCACCTCACAGGCAGAAGTAACTGCCTTGCCTTTGTCATGAGAGCTACAGCCCACAAAAACAGTCTGAGTATACGGAACCAGCTCAATCAGATGATTTGGACATTTGGCAACACATTTGCCGCAGGCTTTGCATTTTTCCTTATCTACCACAGCCACACCGTTGATTATGTGAATAGCATCAAAAGGACAGGCCTTTACACAGCTTCCAAAGCCCATACATCCATAGGAACAGCTTTTTGCCCCGCCGCCTGGGATAAAGGCCATCATCTCGCAGTCCTCAACACCTGTATATACAAAATCACTTTTTGTTTTTTCACAGGTTCCGGTACATTTTACAAAGGCAGTCTGACGAACGGTTTCCACAACCTCCTGCCCCATGATCCCTGCGATCACTTTTCCCACTGCTTCTCCTCCTACCGGACATCCATTAACCGGCGCCTCTCCTTTGGCGATTGCCGCAGCCAGACCATCACAGCCGGGAAATCCGCATCCGCCACAGTTGTTACCGGGAAGAGCCTCACGGACAGCCACCTCTTTTTCGTCTGTTTTCACCGCAAATTTCTTTCCTGCAACTCCAAGAAAAATGCCGATAAAGAGGCCTACTGCCGCAACTACAATAGTTGCTATGATAATTGCTCCGATATTCATATTCACGCCTCCTTAGATCAGTCCTGAAAATCCGAAAAACGCGATCGCCATCAGTCCTGCTGTAATTAGAACAATAGGAAATCCACGGAAAGATTCCGGAATGTCATTGTACTCGATTTTTTCACGGATACCTGCCATTACAATGATAGCCAGGGTAAAGCCCACTGCCGTGGCAAAACCGTTTACAGTACCCTGAAGGATATTATATTCCTTCTGCACATTAATAAGAGCCACACCCAGAACAGCACAGTTTGTGGTGATCAGAGGAAGATACACTCCAAGGGCCTGATAAAGAGAAGGCATTGCCTTTTTCAGGAACATTTCCACAAACTGAACAAGGGCTGCAATAATCAGAATAAAAACAATGGTCTGCAGATACTCCATATGAGTTGGAACCAGAATAAACTTATAGATCACACTTGTAACAAAAGAAGAAAGCGTAATAACAAAGATGACTGCTCCACCCATACCTGCTGCAGTTTCTGTTTTTTTGGAAACACCCAGAAACGGACACAAGCCCAGGAACTGGCTGAGGACTACGTTATTTACAAGTGCAGAACCTACAATGATAAGCATTAATTCTTTCATTAATGTTTACCTCCTTTGCACATGGTATTTCCGCAGGAAGCGCAGGCTCCGCCGCACTTATCCGGATTACTCGGATCAATTCCGCGCTTTGCAGCGCCAATCTTGAATTTATTCTGAAGGGCTGCCAGAATAGCCAGAACAAAGAAGGCTCCCGGTGCCAGAATGAAAATAGTAACCGGCTCATATCCCATTTTTCCGGCTGCCGCATCTGCCAGCGGCAGAATCTGCCGTCCGAAAAGCTGTCCTGCACCGATCAGTTCTCTGACTGCACCGATACAGGTAATACTTAAAGTAAATCCAAGCCCCATTCCGATACCGTCAAAAAGTGATGGAATCGGAGGATTTTTGGATGCATATGACTCTGCGCGTCCAAGGATAATACAGTTTACAACGATCAGAGGAATATATAGTCCCAGAGATGCATAAAGTCCGGGAAGGAAACCTTCCAGAAGCATCTGTACAATCGTTACAAATGATGCCACAACCACAATAAACGCAGGCATACGCACACCGTCCGGAATGAATTTACGCAGCATGGAGATCAGAAGATTGGACGCTGCAAGAACAGCCGTTGTTGTCAGCCCCATTCCGATACCGTTCACCGCTGAAGTGGTAACTGCCAGTGTAGGGCACATACCAAGCATCAGCACAAAAGTAGGATTTTCCTTAATAATACCGTTGATCAGACGTTCTGATGGTGTATTTGCTTTCATTGTTCTCCTCCTTCCATGTACTGAAATGCAGTGAGTCCTGCGTTTACTCCATTCGTCACAGCATTGGTGGTTATGGTTGCGCCGCTGATCGCGTCAATTTCATTCTCTGATGCTGCTCCTGTTTTGGTATATTTGAATTTTTCCACCTTTTTATCCCGGAACTGATTTTTAAAATCGTCTGTGTCTGCCTTCATTCCAAGGCCTGCAGTCTCACTGATTGACAGTATGGAGATTCCGTTAAGAGTACCGTCTTTCTGTACGCCCATGGCAAACTGGATATCTCCGCCGTAACCCTCAGAACTTGTTACGGTAAACGCATATCCGATTTCATTTTCAGAAGCGTCAAAAGCAGTCATGACTTCATCAATGGTCTGCGCGCCGTAGCTATTGTCGCTGAGCACACCGGCCAGTTCCTGAGCCTTATCTCCCAGAACAACTTCGCCAAAGCTGTCTGCGTCCGGAAAGACTGATTTATAAGCTTCCTGCTTTGCCTTTAATTTCTGTTCTGCAATAGGATCTGCAGTAATATCCTGGACCACTCCCAGAGCCAGACCTGCAACGAGGGTGATAACAGTAATAGAAATCGTGTCTTTTACAATACTCATGCTTTTTTCCCTCCCTTTCCAAATGCTGCAGGATAAGTTGCTTTTTCAATAAGCGGAACCAGAAGGTTGCAGAAAATAATCGCATAGGAAACACCTTCTGCGGATCCACCGAACAGACGGAATACTGCCGTTACCACACCAAGGCAGCAGCCGTATACAAGCTGTCCCTTAAAGGTGATTGGTGTCGTCACATAATCCGTTGCCATAAACCATGCTCCGAGCATCAGACCGCCGCCAAACAGATAGCTTAACAGATAATTTGCATCAAAGCCCATTCCGGTACACAGCATATAAATAATCACAAATACAGAAAAGCTGCCGATATATGTAAGGGGGATCTTCAGGTCGATCACCTTAAACGCAAGAAGGATTACTGCGCCAATAAGGATCGCAAGAGCCGAAGTTTCTCCGATGGTTCCCTGGATATTTCCGAAAAACAGATTCTGTACCGGTACAGAAGTACCTTCCACGAATCCCTGAGCTTTCAGAGCTGCAAGAGGAGTCGCTCCGGTAACTGTATCCACAACGCCACGGAAATGGTCTGACACTGCAAAATCTGTCATTCTTCCTGCGAAAGAAATCATCAGGAAACATCTTCCTGCAAGAGCCGGGTTCATAAAGTTCTGTCCCAGTCCGCCAAAAAGCTGTTTTACTACAATAATAGAAAATGCGCTTCCCAGAACAGGCATCCACAGAGGGATCTGCGGCGGCATATTCAGGGCAAGAAGAAGTCCTGTGACAACTGCACTGAAATCTTTTATGGTATTTGGTTTATGCATAAAGTGATCATAAAGCCACTCAAAAATAACGCTGGATGCCACTGTTACAGCAACAACAAAGAATGCATGAAAACCAAAATTCCAGATTCCGAACAGTGTTGCAGGAAGAAGTGCGAGCACTACCAGCTGCATGATTCTGCTTGTTGTCATACAATCCCTTACATGAGGATTCGATGACACATGATACTTTTGTTCCATTGGTTTACCTCCCCCTATTTCTTTCTGCGGCTGGCAAGAACCATCTTCCGCATGGATTTGATACTCTGAGTCAGCGGCCTCTTTGCAGGACATACATAACTGCAGCAGCCACATTCACAACATTCCATTCCATTTAATTTTTCAAATCCTGTCATATCCCCTCTTTCTGCCAGTGTGGCAAGACGGGCAGGGAGAACACGTCCCGGACAGACGCGCACACAGCGTCCGCAGTTAATGCAGGCTGTCATCTGTTTCTGAGCCTCTGACACGGCATCTTTTTCCAGACAAAGGAAGGCAGATGTTGTTTTTACGCAGGGAACATGAAGGTCAAACATGGCGAATCCCATCATCGGCCCACCTGAGATTACTTTTGCAGCATCCATTTTCAGCCCACCGGCTGCTTCAATCAGCTCTTCCATATTTGTTCCGGTAAGAACCATAAAGTTTTTCGGACTGGCAACAGCCTCTCCTGTTACCGTTACGATCCTGTTCATAACAGGACGCCCAAGGATAACTGCTTTGTAAACAGCTACAACTGTATCCACATTATCTACCACACAGCCTGCGTCTGCCGGAAGCATGGAGGAATTGATCTCTCTTCCTGTAGTGGCATAGATCAATGTACGCTCACCACCCTGAGGATATTTAGTCATAACCTCTTTGACTTCTATTCTGGAATGTCCCTTTACCAGTTCACGCATCTTTGCAATACAGTCCGGCTTATTGTCTTCAATACAGATATAGCCTTTTGCATGATCAAAAAGCTTCAGCATCACTTCAAGACCTGCAATGACCTTGTCCGGTTCTTCCAACATTCTTCGATAATCACTTGTCAGATAAGGTTCACACTCTGCTCCGTTTACCAGAACATATTCAATTTTATCCGGTTCCTTTGGGGAGAGCTTTACATGGGTAGGAAAACCGGCGCCTCCCATTCCCACAACACCGCCTTCACGGATTCTTGCAATGATCTCTTCTTTTGACAATGCTGAAAGCTCTGCTGTCTGAAATTCTGTTTCTTCATACTGCTGATCGTTTTCTATGATAATAGAATCTGCCATATTTCCCGTAGCAGTCAGCCTTTTTTCAAAGCCTTTTACGATTCCTGAAACAGAAGCATGCAGGGGCACGGATACAAATCCATTGGCTTCTGCAATTTTCTGTCCTGCCAGAACCCGGTCTCCCTTGTTCACACAGGGAACAGAAGGAGCTCCAATATGCTGAGACAGCGGATAAACCATCTCTCCCTTTGGAAGATACTTTTCAATTGGACTGTTTTTGGACAGCTCCTTGCCCTCATAGGGATGAATCCCACCCTTAAAGGTAAGTTTTCCCATATCTATTTCCTCCTTTTACAAGTTATTTTTTATCTTTCTTATGGCGCATACGGTATCCACGGTTCAGATGAGGATAGGCCTTCAGGAAACGTCTGGTATTTCCCTTGGTTCTGTTTACCAGAGTTTTTCTGTAAACCCGAAGTTCTTCCGTAAACTCTTTCTGGAATGCAAGACGTTTTTCGCTTAAAATTCTGAGAGCCTCTGAATCTTCCAATTTTTCTCTGAGAAGTTCAGGAGAAGCGCCTTTGGGAAGTTCCAGTGATTCCAGCTTTACATTCAATCTCAGCATAAGCTCCACACGTTTCTTTTCCAGTTCCTGCTCCCAATAGGGGATTCTCTCTTTCAGATGGAAAGCAGCACACGCAGAACGGAAAAAATCACACAAATATCCTGCTGCAATCACACATACTGCAATTTTACCTGCATATACAGGATAAAGAGCAACGATCTTTTCTACAAGCGGATGCAGAACTCTGAACAGAAGAACTGTCAAAACGCCCCAGCCCAGAGAAACTCCCAGGCAGATCCGTCCCTGAAAATTAAATTTCTGGTCACTGTAATCCCACCAGGAAGTATGAAAAATACTTTCCATCAGAACCGCAGTAATATATTCCAGCACTGTGGCAACCACAACGCCCCCTAAGAACAAAATCAATACATGATCCTCTGCCGGCTTCAGAATCAGATAAACTGATATGGCGCCAAAACCGTAAATGGTACAAAAGGGCCCACTGACGAACCCCCTGTTCACAAACTCTCCATGCTTTGTGGAAACATAAAAGGTTTCCCATACCCAGCCAAAAAAGCTGTAAATGAAAAACCAATTTAAAATATGGTAAACATCTATTCCGTTAATTGTCAGATTCCACATAATCATCCCGTCTTTCTGTCTTAAATATCTGTTTCGTATGAACAGCAATGATGTCCGGTTACTGTTTGCTACATTCACAGTAACGATGTTTATACTATAACTCAATTTATGAAAAAATTTCACTATTATTTTTTTCTTTTTTTGTGTATAATTAAATACAATCATGAAAGGAATGGAAAAATATGATTGTTAAAAAAATGCCTATTTTACAAGGGTTTCCGGACTTTGAGACTGTTAAAAAATTGTCGAAATATGTCTCTGTTGACTGTGGAAACACTCCTGTTTTTTATGACATCGAAACCACCGGACTATCACGATATTCCACTTTTTTATATTTAATCGGGGCGGTAATCCAGGAAGATAACCGATGGTTTCTGTATCAGTGGATGGCTGAAAAAGAGGAAGAAGAACCAGAGATTCTTTGTGAATTTTTTAATTTTTTGGCTTCCGCAACTTCAACTATACAGTATAACGGAAGAAAATTTGATCAGCCTTATCTGGAAGAACGTTACAAAAAACACAATCTTCCCTCTCCCTTTAGAAATCTTCCTGCTCTGGATCTGTATCAGGAGCTGAAGCCATGCAAAAATCTTCTGAATCTGGAGCGAATGAAACAGCCGGATCTGGAAAAATTTCTGGGGCGGGGCTCCCGCACTCACTGCGATGGCGGACAGTGCATCCGTCTTTACAAATCTTATATAAAAAATCCCACTGCTGAGTCTGAACAGATCATCCTCGGACATAATCAGGAAGACCTTCTGGGACTTGGCTGTATTTTCCCAATGCTTGGATATCGGGCTTTGATGAAAGGCAGTTATCTGCCCCTGAAGGCGGAAACAGATGAAAGTCAGATAATCCTTTATTTTCAGCTTCCGGCTCCTGTGCCAAAACCAGTATCCAAAAAGGGAAAAGATTTTTATGTTACTGTCAGGGAACAGGAGGGAGCTCTTCTGGTCGTTTCCACAGATCAGAAAATACGCCAGTATTACCAAGATTACAAGTCCTATGATTATATTCCCGGGGAAGATACCGCCATGCCCAGGCAGTTAAGTCAGTATATGGATAAAAGTCTGAGAGTTCCTGCCACACCAGAAACCTGTTATACCTGGTTTCCCTGTACCGAATCTTTTCTGTCCAATCCGGAAAAACAAACACAGTATCTAAAAAGCACTCTTCCGTGTCTTCTTGGCCTTTAAACAAAAAGGATCATTACAGTCTGCAAAATCCGCATCACTGTAATGACCCTTTTATTCATTCAGTTTATGTTTCAGTGTTTACACTGACAAAACTTTTCTTATGCCTCTTCGCCTTCTGCATCCTCTGCAGCCGGAGCTTCCATTGCTTTCATGCTGAGGCTGATTTTCTTTTCTTCGCCGTTGAAATCAACAACTTTTGCCTGGATTTCCTGACCGATAGAAAGTACGTCAGACGGTTTTGCAACATGCTCTCTGGAAATCTGAGAAACATGAAGCAGAGCATCGATTCCAGGTGCAAGCTCTACGAAAGCACCGAAATCTGTCATACGTGCAACTTTTCCTTCTACTACGTTGCCTACTGCAAATTTCTCAGCAGCAGTCAGCCACGGATTTTCTTCCGGGAATTTCAGAGAAAGGGCAATCTTATCTCCGTTGATTTCTTTGATGAGAACCTTAACTTCTTCACCAACAGTAAATACTTTCTTCGGATTCTCTACTCTGCCCCAGGACATTTCGGAAATATGAAGAAGACCGTCAGCTCCGCCAAGATCGATGAATGCACCAAAATCTGTTACATTCTTAACAACACCTGTTACAGTATCGCCTGCATGGATTCTCTCCATAAGCTCTTTCTGCTTCTCAGCTTTTTCTGCAAGAAGAAGCTGTTTGCGGTTACCGATAATACGGCGTCTTCTCGGGTTGAACTCTGTGATAACGAATTCAATTTCCTGATCTGCATATTTGGACAGATCTCTCTCGTAAGTATCAGATACAAGGCTTGCAGGAATAAATACTCTTGCTTCCTCAACATTTACACAAAGACCTCCGTCCAGTACCTGAGTTACAGGTGCTTTCAGGACTTCCTGAGACTCGAATGCAGCTTCCAGACGTTTGTTGCCTTTTTCAGCAGCAAGTCTCTTGTATGTCAGGATAACCTGACCTTCGCCGTCGTTCACTTTAAGAACCTTGGCTTCCATTGTGTCACCTACGTGTACAGCGTCTGCAAGTACAAGGGAGCTGTCGTTGGAATACTCGCTCTTGGTGATAATACCGTCTGCTTTATAGCCGATATTCAGGATAATCTCATCTTCTTTTACGTCGATGACAGTACCCTGCACGATCTCTCCATTTCTGATAGTTTTTACGGAATCTTCCAGCATCTGTTCAAAACTTAATTCTGACATGTTCTTGAACCTCCTCAATAATTTTCTTTGGGGTGGACGCCCCTGCTGTAATACCTACATAACTACTGTGATGGAACATTTCAGAATCCAAGTCTACAGGTGTTTGTATATAGTAAGTATTTTCACATTCCTCTTTACATATTTCAAACAGCTTTTGAGTATTGGAACTATGTCTGCCGCCGATGACAAGCATAGTGTCTACCTCTCCGGCTATGGACTGTGCTTCTTTCTGCCGTTCTTCGGTAGCATTACAAATAGTGTTTAAAATATTGTCAATATTTAAAACATTATTATCATACCTCTTTTTGCAGAGAATTTCAACTAATTCTTTAAATTTGTTGTAATTAAATGTCGTCTGTGAAACGATGCAGGGTATTCTGCCCGGATCCGGGACAAAATTTTCTGCATCCTCCCTGTTTCTGAGAACTGTACAGGAGCCCTCGCACCATCCGCAGATCCCTTTTACTTCCGGATGGGATGGATCTCCAAATATGATAATCTGTTTTCCGGCTCTGCTCTCCCGTTCCACGATCCTGTGGATCTTCAGTACGAAAGGACAGGTAACATCTACAAAGGAAATTCCCGCGGCCTCAAGCATATCATAGATCCTGCGGCCCACTCCGTGAGAGCGGATCACAACCGTGCCTTCGTGGAGTTTCGGAATATCCGCTTCTGTGATTACAGTCACACCCTTTTTTTCAAAATCCGAAACCACTTCCTCATTATGAATAATCGGACCCAGAGTATAAATAGGTGAAACTCCATTCTCAATAAGCTCATATACCTTGTCCACTGCTCTTTTTACCCCAAAGCAGAAACCGGCTGTTTTTGCGGTCTTAACCTTCATTTTTTCCAACCTCGTCTGATAATATCACTTTTTCATGAAAAATCTGTAAAATGCATTTTACCACTTCCTCAATGGTCATTTCGGAAGAATCTACAAGAACTGCATCCTCAGCCTGTCTGAGAGGAGAAATCTCCCGATTCATATCGCGGCTGTCACGTTCTTCAATATCTTTTCTGATCTCTTCCAGATCACAGGACAGGCCTTTTTCCTGAAGTTCCAGATAACGACGTTCTGCTCTTGTAAGGGAACTGGCAGTCAGGTAGATCTTCACCTCTGCATTGGGAAGGATTGTAGTACCGATATCTCTTCCGTCCATAACCACGCTCATGGAAGCTGCAAGCTTTCTCTGAAGATCAAGAAGCTTTTCCCTCACTTTTGGATTTGCAGAGCTTACAGAAGCCATGTTACCCACTTCTTCTCTTCTGAGAAACGGATTCACATTTTCGCCGTTTAAAAGAACGATCTGCTCTCCGTTTTTATATTCTATAGATATTTCTGCTCCCTGGCAGACCTCTCCGATCTCCTCCGGATTTTCTCTGTCTACATTCCGGCGGAGAAGATAAAGAGCCATTGCCCTGTACATGGCGCCTGTGTCTACATACACACAGGAAAGCTCTCTGGCAACTTTTTTTGCAATCGTACTTTTTCCGGCTCCTGCCGGGCCGTCAATGGCAATATTATAGATCATGTAATTGTCCTCCTTTATTCTCCGCATACAGCCATAGCTGCAAGATAGGCGGTTGACCATGCGATCTGAAGATTATAACCTCCTGTCACAGCATCCAAATCAAGCACTTCTCCCACAAAATAAAGATTCTGTATTTTCTTTGATTCCATAGTTGCAGGATTGATCTCTTTTACAGAAACACCGCCCCTGGTAATGACAGCTTCTTTAAATTCCCCGAAACCATTGATGGTAAACGGAAATGCCTTTACAAGAGCGCCGAATTTCAGTCGTTCCTCTCTGGAAATTTCATGAATCGGTTTTTCCGGAGAAATCCCTCCGATTTTCAGCATAACCGGAGTCAGAGAAGAAGGAAACAGGACACTGATGACATTTTTAAACTGTTTATTTTTTCCCGATTCAAATTCTCTCAGAATCCTGGCGTCCAGCTGTTCTGGAGTAAGCGCAGGCTTCAGATCCAGAAAAGCCGAAAGCTCCCCTGATTTTCTGAGAGCCGTACCCAGTCTGGCACTTGCAGAGAGAACCAGAGGACCTGTAATTCCGGAATGGGTAAACATCATCTCCCCAAAATCCCGATAAAGGACTTTTTTCCCGTTTTTTACTGTCAGCTCCACATTTTTCAAAGAAAGACCTGCCATTTCCGGAATATAATCCTCTTTTGTATGAAGAGGAACCAAGGAGGGAGATAAATCCGTCACAGTATGTCCCGCTTCCCGGGCAAAGCGATATCCGTCTCCTGTAGAACCGGTTGTGGGATAAGACAGACCGCCTGTTGCCACGATAACCCCTTCTGCCCTGTGAACACTGCCATCTGTCAAGGAAATACCTGTTACCTTTCCCTCTTCCACGAGGAGCTTCTGCACCTGACTCTTCAAACGGATCTGCACTCCATATTTTTTCATCTGACGTTCCAGAGCCCGGATAATGTCAGATGAGTGATCTGAACAGGGAAAAACACGGTTTCCACGCTCTGTTTTAAGAGCTGTGCCTGCTTCTTCCAAAAAATCCATCATATCCTGACTGGTAAAGGTATAAAAGGCACTGTACAAGAACTTGGCATTTGTTACAACACTGTTCAAAAGCTCTTCCGGATCACAGTTATTGGTCACATTGCAGCGCCCTTTTCCTGTAATATACAGTTTTTTGCCAAGTTTTTCGTTTTTTTCAAAAAGCGTGACTTCACAGCCTTTTTTTGCTGCAAAAACCGATGCCAGCATTCCGGCTGCGCCTCCGCCAACGATTATGACTCTGTTTTTCATTCTTATCCTTTCATGCAGCAAAGGGCTGTACAGTTTTTCCTGCACAGCCCCCCTGACTTTTCTTTTATAAAAACTTTATACCGGATAAGCTCCGTTTTTTGTGTCCGCTGCTGTTTCGTCCACCTTTGTCTCCTGTGCCTGACGGTACTTAAAGAACTCAGTAGCAACCTGTGGGAACAGTGCGTAGGAAAGTACGTCCTCATCCTGCTCCTTGTACTGTGCCATTTCGCCTTCCAGTTTGTCAAGCTCATTGTCCAGAAGATCTGCCGGACGGCAGGTGATCGGCTGAGTATCTCCGATACATTTTTTCTGAACATCTTCATTAAACGGTTTTACAGTAGCACCATATTTACCGCTTAAGATATCTTTTGTTTCTTTTGTAACCATCTTATATCTCTCGCCCATAAGAACGTTAAATACAGCCTGTGTACCAACGATCTGTGAAGACGGAGTAACCAGAGGCGGCTCGCCAAGGTCTTTACGAACTCTCGGAACCTCTTCAAGAACATCATAGAACTTGTCTTCCGCATGCTGCTCTTTCAGCTGAGAAGTCAGGTTAGAAAGCATACCGCCCGGTACCTGATACAGAAGAGTTTTGATGTTTACGCCAAGGTTCTTCGGATTCAGAAGGCCGCTGTCCAGAGCCTCGTCACGGATCGGACGGAAGTAGTCAGCGATCTCAGCAAGAAGCTGCTGATCAAATCCTGTATCATAAGGAGTTCCCTTAAAGGTTTCAACCATAACCTCTGTTGCCGGCTGGGAAGTACCCAGAGCAAACGGAGAGATTGCAGTGTCAATGATATCCACACCTGCCTCTACTGCTTTCAGATAAGTCATGGAAGCAACACCTGAGGTGTAATGTGTATGCAGGTCGATCGGAATCTTAACAGCGTCTTTCAGAGCGCCTACAAGCTCTGTAGCCTGATATGGAAGAAGAAGTCCTGCCATATCCTTGATGCAGATGGAATCCGCACCCATTTCCTCGATCTCTTTTGCAATGTTGGTCCAGTAATCCAGAGTATAAGCATCGCCAAGAGTATAGGAAAGAGCTACCTGAGCATGAGCTTTTTCTTTATTTGCTGCCTTAACTGCAGTTTTCAGGTTACGCATATCGTTGAGACAGTCAAAAATACGGATAATATCAATGCCGTTTGCTACGGATTTCTGCACAAAATATTCTACAACATCATCTGCGTAAGGACGATATCCAAGGATATTCTGTCCACGGAACAGCATCTGAAGTTTTGTGTTTTTGAAGCCGTCACGGAATTTACGAAGTCTTTCCCACGGATCTTCTTTCAGGAAACGAAGAGACGCATCAAAGGTAGCGCCGCCCCAGCACTCTACTGCATGGTAGCCAACTTTGTCCATTTTATCAACAATAGGAAGCATCTGCTCTGTGCTGAGTCTTGTTGCGATCAGAGACTGATGCGCATCACGCAGAACAGTTTCCACGATTTTAACAGGTTTTTTTTCTAATTCTGCCATTATTTATTCTCCTTTAATCAGTTTTCACAAGGAAATTCAATATATCTGACGATTACAGGCATCCGACTGTCATATCAGATCAGACACCAAAAATAGCCATAAAGGTTCCGGCTGCTACGGCTGTACCGATAACACCGGCAACGTTTGGTCCCATAGCATGCATCAGGAGGAAGTTTGTCGGATCTGCCTCAGCACCAACCTTCTGAGATACACGGGCCGCCATTGGAACTGCGGACACACCTGCGGAACCGATCAGAGGATTGATCTTTCCACCGGAAAGCTTGCACATCAGTTTTCCCAGCATAACGCCACCGAAAGTACCGAACGCAAACGCAACAAGACCAAGAGCTACGATCTTCAGGGTATCAAGATTCAGGAATGCTTCAGCGCTTGTAGAAGCACCTACGGAAGTACCCAGAAGAATAACTACGATGTACATCAGTGCATTGGATGCTGTTTCTGTAAGCTGTTTTACAACGCCGGACTCACGGAACAGGTTACCAAGCATCAGCATACCTACCAGCGGAGCTGTTGTAGGAAGGATCAGGCACACTACGATAGTGATCACGATCGGGAAAAGGATCTTCTCCAGCTTGCTGACCGGACGAAGCTGATCCATTTTGATCTTACGCTCTTTCTCTGTTGTAAAGAGTTTCATGATCGGAGGCTGGATGATCGGAACAAGAGACATATAGGAATATGCCGCCACCGCAATTGGTCCCATCAGAGCAGTCTGTCCAAGTTTTCCTGCAAGGAAGATAGAAGTCGGGCCATCAGCACCACCGATAATAGAGATTGCTGCTGCTGCTTTTCCATTGAATCCCATAAAGATCGCAAGGAAATATGCAACGTAAATACCAAGCTGAGCCGCAGCGCCAAGAAGGAAGCTCTTCGGGTTTGCGATCAGCGGGCCAAAGTCTGTCATGGCTCCTACGCCCATAAAAATCAGGGACGGAAGAATACTCCATTCATCAAGCAGGTAGAAATAGTGAAGAAGTCCGCCTACTCCGTTTGACATATCTTCCGGACGCGCCATAATATCTGGGTAAATATTTACCAGAAGCATACCAAAAGCGATGGGAACAAGAAGAAGCGGTTCAAATCCTTTTTTGATAGCAAGGAATAAGAACACACATGCCACCGCGATCATCAGATAGTTGCCCCAGGTAAGATTAAAGAAGGCTGTCTGATGAATCAGGTTGGACAGGGTTTCTGTTACATAAGACATCTGAATACCTCCCGTCTTAGTTCATAGTAGCCAGGGTATCTCCGTTCTCTACGGAAGCACCTTCTGTTGTATCAATGCTTGCAACTGTACCGTCCTGAGGTGCAACTACAGGAATCTCCATTTTCATGGACTCCAGGATCACGATGTTGTCGCCTGCTTTTACTGTCTGTCCTGCAGATGCAACAATCTTAAGCACTTTACCCGGAACAGATGCAGTTACTTTTACAGCGCCTGCACCAGCTGCAGGAGCTGCTGCCTTCGGAGCCGGTGCAGCTTTCGGTGCCACAGGAGCTGCTGCTCTTGCTGCAGGAGCCGGTGCAGCAACACTTCCTGTTTCCTCTACAGTTACTTCATATGCGGTTCCGTTTACAGTAATTGTATAACTTTTCATTTTATAATCCTCCTAATTATCAATTATCTTCTTGGGCGGTTGATTTTGCGGATAGAACGTACAACAAATCCGTCTGTTGTGGTTCCCTCTGTTGCCGCGATCGCTGCCGCGATAACTGCGATCAGTTCTGTATCATCAGCTGCCTGTACTGTTTCCTGAACCGGAACAGCAACAGGTGCCGGAGATTCTTCTTTTTTCTCTTTTTTTGCGGCTGCCGGTGAACCCGGGATAAATTTGAAAAGAGAAATAATAAAGATCAGAAGAACCAGGATTACAAATACGGTTCCAATCCCCATAAGTGTATTTAATCCGGCATTTTTCATAATCGTGGATAACGGATACTGAACATCTACTGAAGCGGAAACCGGTGTCATCATACCCTCAATTTCCTCAAATACATATACAAAGTCAGCATCCAGCTTCTCAAAATCTACCGGAACGGTTGCAGTGTACTGATGATTGGAAAATTCCACCTCAGCCTTTCCTGCCTCTTTCAGCTCACCAACTTCTTCTTTGGCGCTGTCCCATGCAGTCATTGCGCTCAAGGTAAATTCATCGTCAGTTTTCAGATATGCCTCGATCTCCTCATCACTGAGCGGAATGATCGTCTGAGTCAGTCCTTCTGCAGTCATGGTGATCTGAGTCATGGTTGCCTCGTCGATCTCACTGTCAGCCATTACAACAGAAGCGCCGGAAAACATAAGAGAAGCGGCGCACACTGCTGCTGCGCAGACAGAGGATGCTTTTTTTAACATCTGATTCATATGCTCACCTCACTTAGACTGCACTGTGCTTTTTAGCCGGACGGTCTTCTCTTTTTGTGAACAGCATTTCAAAAGCTCCAATCACATATTTTCTGGTATCAGCCGGAGCGATCACAGTATCTACATAGCCTCTTGCTGCTGCAGATTCCACGCCTGACTGAAGAGTTCTGTACTCTGCTGCCTTTTCATTAAGAGAAGCAGCATCTGCACCCGGGTACATGATCTTGGCTGCCAGAGAAGCATCCATCATACCGATTTCTGCGCTGTCCCATGCATACACAAGGTCTGCGCCGACAGATTTGCTGTTCATGGCAACATATGCTGTTCCATAAGCTTTACCGATCACAACGTTCACCTTCGGAACAGTCGCATCAGCAAAAGCATGAACCATTTCGCCAACGGATGCTGCCATCATTTTTTCGTTGCAGAGAGTTGCCTTAAAGCCAGTTACATTGGTAAGCGTCAGAACCGGGATATCAAAAGCGTCGCAGAATTTTACAAAAGCTGCGGCTTTTCTTGCGCCTCTTGCAGAGATGGTTCCGTCAAATTCTTCTGTTTTTTCGCCTTCTTCATTGTAGATCTCTGTTCTGTTTGCCACAGCACCTACTGTTGCGCCGTTCAGGCGAAGGAATCCTGTAACCACATCTTTTCCGTAGTTTTTCTTTGTCTCAAAGAAAAGTCCCTCATCTGCGATTCTGGAAAGTGCAAGGGAAGTATCTCCCACACATGCAGCCAGATCGTCGCAGGTACGGTTCAGATCATCTGCACATTCTACAAAAGAATCATTGTCTTCAAAGTTGGAAGGAAGCAGACTTACAAGCTGGCGGATCTGTCCAAGGATCTCTTCCTCTGTGCCTGTACCGTCAATAAGACCTGTCTCCTGGCTCTGGAAATCAGCAGATGCAGTATCGCATTTGTCCACATGATTGCCTTCCAGTGCATTAGGAGTATTTACAAACATTTTACCTTTTTTTTCTTCCATAAAAGTAAAATCTGTCAGTGCCGGAACAACAGCCATGCCGCCGCCGCAGGTGCCGAAAATTGCTGTGATCTGCGGGATCATCCCGGATGCCAGTGTCTGCTTCAGATAAATAGAACCAAAAGCTTCCAGAGCATCTGTGGCCTCCTGAAGTCTCAGACCTGCACAGTCAACAAGACCGATCACCGGTGCGCCTGTTTTCATTGCAAGGTCATACAGAGCGGAAATTTTCTTTGCATGCATTTCTCCAACGGTTCCGTTCAGAACAGAAGCGTCCTGGCTGTAAACATATACAAGATTTCCGTCGATCACACCTGAGCCGGTGATCACACCGTCTGAAGGTGCTTTTGTTTCAGTCATGTTAAAATCTGTGGATCTTGCTGTAACACTTTTTCCGATTTCAACAAAACTGTTCGCGTCAAGCAAAGAAGCGATTCTTGTGCCTGCTAAACTTGGTGTTGCGTTACTCATTCTCGTTTGCCCTCCATTTTATAAGAATTTTAAGTATAACCAAAATTTCAGCCGATTATAATTGTAACCTTTTTTTCTAAATTTTTCAATAGGGTAATCCGTTTTTGTTAAAATTTTAACCTCTGCTCCCCAAAAAACTCCCGGCCTGTGGTACATAATTCACCACACACCGGGAGTTTTCCCATCCGAAAAAATTCTGATCTTTACAAAACAACATTCAGTGAAAAAAGTCATGAAACACCTGATCCACACACCATCCATAGGAAATTTTTTCTACATTCCGGTCAGCCAGCACCGGATAGGAAGCCAATTTCTCTTCTCCCAGGCTGTAAACAAGACTTCCTATCTGATTTCCTTTTTTCACCGGCGCCTGAAGCTCTTCCGGCAGTTCCAGACGACAGCTGATCTTTTCACCCTTTTTCATAAGTATTTGTCTGTTTTTTTCATTCTCTGTAACAGATAGAATTCCGCTTACAACTGCTGTGTCTCCAAAAGCACTGTCTTTCTCCACTCCGTCTTTTACCGATATTTCAGGAATCCTCAGCTCTTTCCAGAATGTCTCATAATCAAAATTATCCTCCCCGTAATCCAAAAGTTTCAAAGAATCCTTCCACTTATATCCCTTGTTATTAGGCCAGCCGCACCCCAGAAGAGCCACCACAAAGATCTTTTCGTCTTTTTCGCAGGCACATACATAGCAGTATCCCGCATCCCCTGTAAAGCCTGTTTTCCCGGAAAGAACCCCGTCTGTCATCGTAAGCAGGGCATTTGTATTGTGAACAGAAAAACTTCTCTTTCCACTGAGATCCGTAAACGAATATTCCCGGGTCTGTGTGATCTTTAAAAAAGTTTCACTTCTGATGGCATAGCGCATGATCAGAGCCAGGTCTCTGGCCGTTGTATGATGTACTCCGACTTCATCCTCAGCATCCAAGCCATTGGGCGTAATAAAATATGTGTCCGTACACCCGATTTCTTTTGCCTTTTCATTCATCATCCGGGCAAATCTTTCGGTACTTCCCCCAATATGCTCTGCTATGGCTACCGCTGTGTCATTATGGCTCATAAGCATCAGTGAATAAAGAAGATCTTCCAGATAATACTGTTCTCCTTCTCTCATCCCCAGCTGTACATCCGGCTGCGCTGCAGCTTCATCCGACACCATTACATAATCGTCCCCTGCCCCGTTTTCCAAAGCCAGGATGCAGGTCATAACTTTTGTGGTACTGGCATTTGCTCTGGGCTTTTCTCCGTCTTTTTCATATAAAATGCGTCCAGATTCACCATCCATAAGAACAGCCGAAAGAGCGTAAAGACTGCCCGGAGAATCTGTTTTTTCTGTTTCTGTATTTTCACAGACTGTCTCTGCAGCCAAAACCTGAGAACCTAATGTAAGCTCTCCAAAAAGAAAGACAGATGTCAGCAGAAGCAACGCAGCATGTCTCATAATCATCCCCGCCTTTTTATGGTTATAGGATAAGTTTATGCATACATGTCCGCTTTATTCTGCTTTTCATCTGTCCTTGCTCCCTGTTTATCCAACAGAGCTGCGCATACACTGCGACTATCCGTTATATGTAAGGTTCCACCTTTCTGAAAGCCTCTGTTTTTCCCTGGACAAACGGAACAGCTCCTTAATATATGCAGGCGCTTCCCGTACCTCCCGATCAAAATACTGATGCAGTTCTTTTACAGGTTCTTCTGCCCCCGGAACCGGATCTTTTTCCATAAAAAACTCAAGAACGGCTGAAGACTTTTTCTGTCCTACGATTTTGGGGACAGCAACTTCCAGGAATCGCCGTTTCCCAGGAGTGCCGTAAACCATTGCATTGGTAAGGAATTTCATCATTTTCAGAGAAACAAAAATATTCTTTGCTGTAATCTCAGGAAACATACAGTGTATGACTTTTGCATAAGCCATCCTTGGAACAATACAGTCCGACGGATAATAATGATGGGGATTCCTGTTTGTTTCTACCATCAGCTTCCTGTCAAATTCCTTTTCCAGAAGGGTGTGGGAAAGAATCTTTTTTTCCGCTGTTTCATCCACAAAAGGATGGCAGGAACTGTCCAGAAGGTAATGACAGCCAAACCCCAGAAGATACGCCAGAAGTCTTTCATCTCCTGTCCTTCTTACAATGCTCATCCCTCTTAAAAAAAATGAAGCGGCAGGTATTTTGTGCATCTCCACCCCCACACTGCTGACCTTTTCATTTAACAGATCATAAAATAAGATATCCGGTCCATGAAGACCGATCCGAAACAGATTCCCGTTTTTCCGGATTACTTTCCGGATCTCCTCCGGAAGCTGTCTGTAAATCTTTTTTCCAAACAAATCATGTGTATATGTGGTTGGCATTTCACCCTTCCTCCTTATACGTCCAGCCTCAGCTGGATCTCCTCTTCTGCTTCCGCCTTAAAATCTTCCAGCTGCACCGGATCCATAACCGGAAGTTCGTCAAGAGCCTGCACCCCGAAAGAGCGCAGAAACTCTTCTGTTGTGCCGAGAAGAATAGGACGTCCCGGCGCATCCAGCCTTCCAAGTTCTCTCACAAGCTCATATTCCATCAGTTTATTAATGGCATGATCGCACTTTACTCCCCTGATCTTTTCTATTTCAGCCTTTGTCACCGGCTGTTTGTAGGCAATGATCGAAAGTGTTTCCAACATAACATCTGTCAGAACCGGTTTCTGTGGATGCAGCGCGATCTGGATCAGATTCTCATAATACTCTTTTTTGGTACACATCTGATACGACTGTTCCAGCTCTATGATCTGTATCCCTCTGTCCTCCTCCTGATACCGGTCCATCATGTGATGAAGCAGCCTTCGGGTAGTATCCCTGTCCTGCCCTACCGCATCAGCGATCCGCGAAAGCTCCACAGATTCCCCCATGGCAAATAGAATAGCCTCAATGGCCGCCTCTGTTCTTTTTATTTCCATATTTCTCCTTATTTCCTTTATTCGTCCGCAAATTCTGTCAGGTTTTTCCAGGTATCAGGATCCTCTGTTACCTCTACCTGGATGTCGTCAAATAACTCTTCCTGTTTTACATGAACGTATCCCATTTTCATCAGTTCCAGAATAGACAGAAATGTAACGATCACCTGAATTTTAGAAGTCTGACCTTCCAGAAGTCCTCGAAAACTAAAGCGTCTGTTTTCTGCCGCATAGGCTTTCATTTCCAGCATCTTGTCAGAAAGACTGACCTCTTCTTTTTCAATGGTACCGAATTTGCTTCGGATAGGGTCGATTTTTGATTCCTGTTTTTTCAGAATGGATTTGTAGATCTGATTCAGCTTTTCCAGCGTCAGAGATTCCAGAAGCGCCTGCGGGTCCACAGGTTCTCTGTATTTCAGCACTTCATCCGGTATGGTAGGCTTTTTGAAAAATACGCCTGCCGCTCCATCCATTTTGTCCTTCAACTCATAGGACATAAATTTGTACATCTTGTATTCCAGAAGTTTCTGAACAAGTTCCTCTCTCGGGTCCTCCTCTTCCCCCTCTTCATTTATCTGACGGGGAAGCAGCATTTTACACTTAATATCCAGAAGCGTAGCTGCCATTACAAGGAACTCACTCATAGTGCCAAGATCCTCTGTTTCCATTCCATGAATGTACTCCATATACTGATCCGTGATCTCTACAATAGGAATATCATAAATATCAATTTTGTTTTTTTCGATCAGATGCAGAAGAAGATCCAGCGGTCCTTCAAATACATTTATCTTTATGGGTATAGCCATCTCAGCTGTCCTCTCCTGTTTTTCTGTCTGTTTTCTGTTTAGTATTTATATCTGGGTTATATTCACCCGGAACAAGCTCTGCAATGATCAGCTCTCTGGGATTGTGGATACGCACAGGAATGGTATGTTCTCCCAGACCGGCGCTGACGATCATATGCTGATCCTGTCTGTGAAAATCTCCGCAGCAATAGGGAGGAAGCAAAAGATACTGAGGACAGGTAAGTCCATGATGTTCATTAATCCTGAAAATTCCTCCATGATAATGCCCGGAAAAAATAAAGTCTGCCCCCCACTCAAAATATGCATCTCCATATTTCGGATTGTGAGCAAGAAGCATGGAAATCCCGTCCCTTGACGGCTTTCCGAGAAATTCTTTCAGAGTATGCCTGTCAGGATATGGAGAAAAAGGCTTCCGATAATATTCTTCCGGAAGCTCCAGTCCATAAAAAGTAAAATCTGTTCCTCTGATATTCATACACACATGCTCGTTGTGAAGAAAACACACACCGGCATTGGTAAGCACATGTTCATAAGCCAGATATTCTGTACAGATATCCGGGGTCAGCATCATTTTATACTCATGATTTCCCAGAGAATAAAAAACAGGAATCCGGTTTGCCAGTCTGCACAAAAATCCGGTAACCGCCGAAAACGTAGACACCTCAGCTCTTACAACCATGTCTCCCACAATAAGCGCGGCATCGGCTCCACTTTTTTCGATTGCATGAAACAACTCCTGATTCTCATTTCCAAACACAAGCCCGTGAAGGTCTGCCAGAACGGCAAATCGTACCGGATGACTGCCTTTCAGTTTTTCTGTTTTTATCTGATAGGTTTTTGTTATGAATGTTTTCATTCTGCTCCTCTGACTGCTTTTATTTTCCGAATCCACAGTTAGGGAAAGTACATACGCTGCAGTTCAGGCAAAGTCCGCCCTCCCCATAGGCTGCAATTTCTTCCCTGCAGACAGGATCATCTGCCACGATTCTTGGCAGTACCAGGTCAAATACTGTTCTTTTTGCATACATTACGCAGCCCGGAAGGCCCAAGATCGGGATTGTCTTTTCCCCTTTTTTGTAGTAGGCAAGAAGAAGCATGGCTCCCGGAAGAACCGGAGCTCCATAAGTTACAACGTCTGCTCCGGTAGCACGGATAGCTCCGGGAGTTCTGTCGTCCGGATCCACGCTCATTCCGCCGCTGCAGATCACCATATCCGCTCCATTTTCAATAAATTCCAGGATATCCGCTGTAATCTGATCCTTTTCATCTCCCGGTGTTGTCTGCCCCGTAACCTGGCAGGAATATTCTGCAAGCTTTTCTCTTAGAACAGGAGTAAATGTATCCTGGATCAGACCTTTTTTCACTTCACTGCCTGTAGTTACGATTCCCACCTTCTTCTTTTGGAAAGGCAGAATATTAAAAATCGGTTCCGGCCCTGCTGTCTCCCTGGCTCTGTCCATTTTTTCCTTTTCGATCACAAGAGGAATGATCCTTGTCCCGGCAATTTTATCGCCCTTTCTCACCGGAAAATCTCCATGCCTGGAAGCAATCATCATTTCTCCGAGACTGTTTACTCCAAGAAGTGCTGTTCTGTTGATCTTAAGAAGTCCGTCACAGTCGGCAATCACCTCTATTTTGCCCTCTTTTACTTCAGTTCCGTGCATATGTCTGCCGGCGCAGATCTCGTACAAAATCTCGGCCCCTTCGTTTTCATGAAGGATTCCCTCCTGTTTTTCCCATACAAAAAGATGCTCTTTCCCTACAGAAAGAAGCGCCGGTATATCTTCTTCTTTTACTACATGACCCTTTTTAAAAAGCACGCCTTTTTTTTCGTCCTTTATAATCTGAGTAATGTCATGGCAAAGCACATGCCCTACTGCATCCTCAGTCCTGATTTCTTTCATTTTATTCACATTCCTCTCATGTTTCTGTTCAGTCTATTTGGAATTTATTATACCCCTCAGTCATCCCTCTTGTCAAAAGAATTGTCGGATGCCGGAACATTCTTTCGCAAAAATGTATCACGGTTCACAACAGTCCGGTCAAAATATATTCCATATCACATCCGGCTTTTTACAGGCAGAACTCTTTTGCAGTCTGCTTCAGCCGATCCAGATATCCTGCTTTTTTCACGTTTTCTGTATAAATTACAGGAATCCTTCCAAGCTCTCTGTTATCCTGATAATAAATAAGTTCTCCTGCTTTTTGTCCTTTTTTTACAGGCGCTTCTGTTTCTTTTGGAAGAACCAGCTTCTTTTTTACTTTATCAAAAGGTGTTCCGTCTGTACTCAGGCAACGGAAAGTTTTCCCAAAAGCCAGACTTGTTTTTTCTTTTACTCCTTTTGTCACTTTCAGTTCCGGAAGTTTTCCCGGATTTTCATCTCTGTATAGACTGCATTTTACAAATCCGTAATCAAAAAGCGCCGAGGCATCTTTCACTCTTGTCCTGGAATCCGGGGCGGCCATAACCACTGCGATCAGTGTGATCCCTTTTCTTTTTGCGACAGCAGAAACACAAAATTTTGCTTTACTTGTACTTCCTGTTTTCAGTCCCACACACCCTTCGTATGTACGGATCAGCCTGTTCGTATTGGATAGTCCGAATTCCTTTGACCCCTGTTTTGTATTATGTGTAATAGTGTCCATCCACACAGAAGAATAGTTCAGAATCTCCGGATATCTGCTGATCAGTTCCCGGCTCATCAATGCAATATCGTAGGCAGTTGTATAATGATCGTCTGAATCCGTCAGTCCGCAGCAGTCCTTAAAATGTGTATTTTTCATACCAAGAGCTTCTGCTTTCTTGTTCATTGTGTTTACAAATTCTGATTCACTGCCTGCAATATGTTCTGCCATAGCCACACTGGCATCATTGCCGGAAGCGATCACAATACATTTGAGCATGGTTTCCACGGTCTGGGTTTCCCCCTCCTCCAGAAAAACCTGCGAACCGCCCATGGATTTGGCATGAGCGCTTGTTGTAACCATATCATCCAGCTTCAGATTTCCTTTTTCTATTTCTTCAAAAATAAGAAGAAGGGTCATAACTTTTGTGACACTGGCAGGACTTCTTCGGACATCCTTATCTTTTTCCAGAAGTACAGTTCCTGTTTCCGGCTCCATCAGAACATATTCCGGCGCTTCCACAGAAAAAGCAGGAGCATTTTCTTCCGCAGACACCGGCACTGTCAGCGAAAAAAGGATACTTACGCAAAGTATCCAGGCACAAAAAAGGTTCCTCCGTTTTTTAGTCATAGAAAATCTCCCGTTTGGGTGTTTTATTCTATTCTAAAAGGAGGAACCTGAAAATATGACTGCTTTTTCAAAAATTACAGCAGAGGTGCAAATACACGGAGAACACTCTGAAATCCCCGCACAAAAATATTTCTGTTTTTACAGAATTCAAGGGTAATAGGGTCACAGTAATTCATCGTTTCCTGAAAATCCTCAAGGATATCTTGGATCACATCATTTTTGTAAATCCATACGCCGTCTTCAAAATGAAGGTAAAGGCTTCTGTAATCCAGATTAATGGTTCCCACCACTGCAATTTCATCATCGCAGACAAAAGACTTGGCATGAAGAAATCCAGGCTGATATTCATAAATTTTTACACCGGCTTCTATCAGCTGCCCGTAATAGGACTGGGTAAGAAGGAATACCATTTTTTTATCCGGCACTCCCGGAGTCATGATCCGCACATCCACTCCGCTTTTTGCAGCCAGGCAGAGCGCTGTCATCATTTCATTGTCAATGATCAGATACGGAGTACAGATATATACATAACGCTTTGCCCGGTTGATAATATTCAGATAAACATTTTCTCCCAGAGTCTCTCCGTCAAGAGGAGTGTCTGTAAAGGGCTGCACAAATCCGTTTCCCTCAAACTCTTCCGGGTGATAAGCGTGAGGCGAATGAGCTGCATAATCAATGGGATCCTGAATGCCGTTTACCACATTCCACATATGAAGAAACATCATGGTCATACTCCATACCGCATCCCCCTTCAGCATCACTGCCGTATCCTTCCAGTGACCGAAGCGTTCCTTCTGGTTAATATATTCATCTGCCAGATTGATTCCTCCGGTAAATCCTGTTTTTCCGTCAATAACACAGATTTTCCTGTGATCTCTGTTATTCTGGATAATATTCAACACCGGGCGGAAAGGGTTAAACACCTTGCACTGGATTCCTTTTTCTCTCAAAAACCGGTCATATTTGTACGGCAGTGTGGTAAGACAGCCAAATCCGTCATAGATCAGACGTACATCCACTCCCTGAGCGGCTTTCTGTTCCAGAATATCCAGAATAGTTCTCCACATAACGCCGTCGTTGATAATAAAGTATTCTATATAAATATAATGTTCTGCCTGTTCCAGTTCTTTTACCAGTACAGGAAACATGTCATCGCCCACCTGAAAATATTCCGCCGTTGTATGTTCATATACAGGATATACGGAATGACGGCAGATATATTCTGACTGAACAGCTGCCGAGGGATCTTCCTCCTGCATTCTCCTGCAGACTTCCGGATCTGACTGAAGATAGGGAATGCTGTCCTCCTGAACCCTGGCATAACGTTTCTGCATTTCCTCCGCAATTCTGGAATGACCGAACAGCAGATATAAAAGCAGTCCAAAAACAGGAAACGCCATGATCAGCATAGTCCATCCCAGTTTATAAGAAGGATTGATCCTTTTATTCAGGATCCACAAAACCATCACAATACTCAGCACTGTAATGGCAAGAGAAATATACTGGGAATAGCCTGCCAGCTCCCACACAAAAAGGAACACCCATACAAGCTGGATCAGCAGGGCCACTGCCACATAAAAAATCCTGTTAAATAAAAGCTTCGCAATTTTTTTCAGGGGCATGATAATCAGGTTCATAGCTTCACTTCACTTTTTCTGTAATGTTGTTAATAAAGTAATAATTATGATTTTTAAAAATCCCTGACTAAACAGCCAGGGATTTTTGCGCACAATTAATTATATTTACGTTTTCTTGCGGCTTCAGATTTTTTCTTACGACGAAC
>Stewie_p2__coassemble_1117_pt1 | contig 38761 bp, 29 predicted proteins | sample Stewie_p2__metabat2_high_PE_008 | metagenome-assembled genome bin Stewie_p2 | reverse complement strand
AAAAAAGATACTGAAAGCAGATTAGGAAAGGAAAATCATTCATGCGTTTGTCGTGATCAAATAGATGCCAGGGTTGTATTTTTTTGTCGCATATTGTATGATAGGAACAGACAGCATAAAAAGAAGAGGAGGAAATCATATGCCGGGTCGCAACAGGCGGACAAATCTTTTGCTGCTTCTGGTTATGATTCTTATCTGCATAAGCTGTGCTTTTCTGTTTCGTCAGTCAACTGCATATCCTTCAAAGGTGGAAGGCGGAACTGTCCGGTTGTTTGTTTCCCAGGATACCGAAAAAGCAGAAACAGATGACAGCAGCAGTAAAACAGACGTTCCTGAATCTGAGGAAAAGGTTTCACCTGCAGCAGTTCCGACAGTTACACCAGTACCGTTTGAAGTTTCGCCGGAAGCAGAAAAAGGTGTATGGACTTCCAGCGGAAGCAACTGGATGTTTATGGTAGACGGACAGGCACATACAGGCTGGCTTACAGATACAGATGGAAAACGCTATTTTTTTGACGACAGCGGGATTATGAAAACCGGATGGGTGGATGACGGCGGCAAACGCTATTTTATGGATCTGGATGGTATTATGCAGACCGGATTTATTACCACAGAGGGAAAAAGCTATGAACTTCTGGCCGACGGATCCCTGAAAGGATACAAAGCCCCTGAAAAGAAAAAAGACAATAAAAAAGCGTCGGAGCAGACAAAAGCACCGAAAAAAGAAGCCTCCCAAAAAGAGGCTTCCGACTCGCAAAAGAAAGAAACACAAAAGAAAAAATATATCGCCCTGACTTTTGACGATGGACCCAGTTCGTTTACTGACCGGCTTCTGGACTGCCTTGAGGTCAATAACGCCAAGGCCACTTTTTTTATGGTGGGAAAGGAAATTGAATATTTTTCCGATCAGGTGAAAAGGATGGATGCGCTGGGATGCGAGTTGGGAAATCATACATATTCTCATGCAGACCTTACCACACTGGCGCCAGAGGATATGTCAGCTGAGATCGCAGGAGTGGATAATCTTTTGACAGAGCTTACCGGTCATGGAGCTACGGTGGTTCGTCCGCCATATGGTTCCGTCAATTCCTCTGTAAAAGAAACTGTGGGAACTCCTATGATTCTGTGGTCTATTGATACGCTGGACTGGGAGAATCAGAATCCTCAGCAGATTGTGGATACCACACTTTCTCAGGTGGAGGACGGCTCCATTGTTCTGATGCACGATATTTTCAGCACCACTGTGGATGCGGCGGAAATTCTGATTCCTGAATTAAAAAAACAGGGCTATGAAATGGTAACGGTTCATGAACTGGCAAAAAGAAACAGGATCCAGTTAAATGCAGGGACTACATACAGTGATCTGAAAAAGAAATCTTGAAGCACGGAAAAAGAACCTCTTTTTTCGTGTTTCCTATTTCTTCAGAACAATGCCCGGAAATTTGCCTAATTGTGTATGGAAAAGAAAAATCTTTACTTTTATGAATTAATATGATATTATATACTCCGATGATATGTATTTGCGGATATAATTCTGCAGTATATCAGTTTATATGCACCTGTAGCTCAGTGGATAGAGCAGTGGTTTCCGGTACCATGTGCGGGGGTTCGATTCCCTTCAGGTGTGTTTGCGCGGAACTGGGGATGTTCCGGCGCGTTGTAATTTAAGGAGGACAAGAACTTGGAGAATTTCAGGGAATGGTTATCAGATAACCTCCGCTATTTTATGCTTGGCGGTGCTATTCTGGTAATCGTAGCTGTTTTGTTCTTTGGTGTACGTGCCTGTGTCGGAAGCGGGAAGGGTGCTTCTGATAAAGAACAGCAAACAGCTCAGGACAACAGCCAGGGAAATGATCCTTCTTCTCCGGAAGATGATGGGGAGACAAACGACGGAAATAAAGAAGAAGACATGAATCCCTTGGAAAAAGGTGATGCAGATATTACTGCATTCATGCAGAGCTATTACAAGGCTTTAGGGGAAAGAGATATTGCAACGTTAAAAACTCTGGTCAGTGATCTTACTTCAGCAGATGAGAGCAGGATTACGAATGCCAAGGATTATATTGAAGCTTATGAACCGGGCAGTGTCTATACGAAAAAGGGGTTGGATGATAATTCTTATGTAGTATATACCTGTTACAGCTATATTTGCAGTGGAATTGACACACCGGTACCTTCACTGGGGTATGCCTATGTTGTAAAAGACAGTGACGGGAAGTATAAAATTCTGGGTGCGGCAGATCAGAATAAAACAGTTTCTTCTTATATGGAAGATCTTTTGAAAGACGAGGATGTACAGAAGCTAAAAGCAGAGGTACAGACTGAATATGATGCGGTACAGCAGAAAGACGAAAGTCTTGCAGCATTCCTGAATGGACTGGGCGAGGATGCGGCAGCTGCAGACCCACAGAATGACAGTGTCATGACAGTTACAGAGGGATGTAATGTCAGGGCGGAAGCCAGTGATGAGTCAGAGATTATTGGTGGTCTGGACGAGGGAACTCAGGTTGAAAAAACAGGCCAGGAAGGCGACTGGATCCAGATTGATTATGAAGGCCAGACTGGATATGTGTACGGTGGTCTTTTAGAGTAAAATTTTAAGGCGAAAAACAGGGTACGGATATTTTCCGTACCCTGTTTTTTGGTTTTTATCTCCAGTCCCATCGGTCGAGAATCGGATTTCTTACAGCGTCTGCTGATTCTCCCAGCCGGTACAGAGCATAGCTTCCGGCTGTTCCCACCTCCCGGTATCCATATAATTCAAGTTCACTTTTCTGCTGCTCATTCGGAATTTTTACAACCAGATAATTACAGAAAAGTCTTTTTCCGGCAGATGCAATATTACGGTAATTAAATACCGGCGCATTGATCTCCAGATAAAGCTGTCTCACTCCTTCACCGGTACCACCGCGTCCCTCTCTATTAAACAGCATATAAATGGACGGGTCATACACACGGACGTATGGACCAATATAATTATCTGCTGCCAGAAGAAATTCTGCATCTCCGGCATCCCGTTTTACCATCTCACAGATGGCTGCCACCTCATCGGGTACCTGCTGATAATTGTGGACCAGTTTATAATTTCCCGCCTGACAGATGCCCTTTCCGCATAGCGCCACTACTACTGCCGCTACTGCTACAAGGATAAACTGAATCACGCCTTCTCTTTCCTTCAAAAACTCTGTCATAGCCACTGCAATAACAGGAGCCACAGGAAGAAGCCAGAGAACCCGCCAATATACAAGAGAGCCTATGCATTTCTGGATGATCCTGGCCGTAGGCGGGCAGAAAAACAGAACCAGAACCAGAAAAAGATAAAGTAAAAGATATTTTGTACTTTTCTTCTTTCTCCGGAAGATCACAAGAAAAAGAACAGATGCCAGAAGCAGCCACGGCATCAGGCTGTCGCCCCAGTAGCTCTGCCAGAAATTTACTGACTGTTTTAATATTTCTTTCATCTTCATCCCCCTGTCAGCCCATCAAAATATACACGATTCCCAGCATAATAGAAGGCAGACAGCATAAAAATCCCACACAAATCCGCTTCCAGTCTTTTCTGAGAATCAAGGAAACAATAAAAAAGCAGCCTGTCAGAAGAGGCGCAAGTATCACTCCCATAGAAGACAAAAGACAGCAGCTCACATTGGCAAGCACTAGCAGGATCCAGGATATTTCCTGCTTTTTTTCAAGAAAAAAAGATATGCACAGACAAAGCAGATATGGCAGAAGCACAGAAGCCAAAACTGCTTTTCCCTGCCAGATACGGACCATCTGAAAATTTCCTGCGTTGTAAACAGAATAACCGGCAAAGCTGCAGATACATACTGACAGAAAAAGATAGATTCCCTGTGCTTTCTTTTCTCCGGGAAACCATTTTTTTGCCAGGGTAGCCTGAACCATATATGCCATTGAAAGAAAAACTGCCGGGAATACCATATGCGCCATAACCGCAGGATGAAGCCTGCCGCTCAGCTGGCTTACCACCGCCAGAAAAACAGGAAATGGCGAAAGCACATATCGTCTTGGCAGCGTCCTGTATGCCGTTCCCGTATAGGGATCCACCTCAAAAATAGTATCCGTATAAACGTCTGTTGTAGCAGTTGCCACATAAAAGCAGTCGTCAGCATCCATATGAGCCATCAGTGAACACACTGCTATCTGAAGGAGAATGAGTAATACCGCAATACAGAAATAAAAGGACGGACGTTTTTTTTCTTTCCATGCAGACAGAAAAATATCTTTTCTTTTTCCAAGCACAAAAATCCCCAAAACAGCCAGCGCTATTCCAATGCCTCCCCAGACAGCAGTCAGCACATGGAGAGGCATTTTCAAAACTGTCATTGGCAGAGTAAGGATTTCCATTACGGTAAAAAGCACCAGATATCCGTTCAGAAATATTTCTGAAAACCCGGACTGTTTTTTTCCTGTAAACGGAATTCCGGCAGCGGCCGGTACAAAAACCAGCCAGAATCCTGCCAGAATCAGTTTGAACATCATTCCCATATTATTTCCCCAGCTCTTTCTGAAGAATTCCCATTGCAACTTTTTCTGGTGTGATCGGAAGCTCACGTACCCTGACGCCTGTAGCATTGTATACTGCTGCTGCAATTGCAGGACAAGGAGTGTCGATTACCAGCTCGCCTACAGATTTTGCTCCGAAAGGACCGGTAGGCTCATAACTTCCACAGATCTCCACCTGGATATTTCCAATATCAAGCCGGGAAGGGATCTTGTACTGCATAAAGGAATTATTTCGTACAGCGCCTTTTTCATTATACTGAATATCCTCATAGAGAGCCATTCCGATTCCCTGTACGATTCCACCTTCGGTCTGTACCCGCACCAGATTTGGATTGATGGGTGTTCCGCAGTCCACTACTGCCACATAATCGATCACCTTTGTACTTCCGGTTTCTTTATCTACTTCCACTTCTGCCATTCCTACCATGAAAGGCGGCGGAGACACTGGTGAAGAATAAGTTCTTGTTACCTGCAGCTCCTGAGAATTTCCACAGGTTCCCTGAATCGCAATATCTTTCAGAGAAACCTTATGTTCTTCATCTGTAAATACAAATTCTCCATCAAAATTTACTTCCTCAGGATCTGCCTGCAGCATTTTTGCTCCAAGAGTACAGATTTTACCGCGAAGCTCCTGACATGACTGCACTACTGCCATTCCGGTGGTATAAGTTGTGGCCGAAGCGTAGGAACCGGAATCATATGGGGAAATATCTGTATCTACCCCAAATACAACAATATTATCTATCGAGGTTTCCATGCAGTCAGCCGCCATCTGAGCAAGTATCGTATCACAGCCTGTACCCATATCTGCACAGCCAAGTCCCAGAGTATAAGAACCATCCTCATTCAGCTTCATATCTGCGCCGCCCACATCAATTCCCGCAATAGAGGATCCCTGCATTGCCATAGCAACGCCTACTCCACGAACTTTACCGTTTCCAAGATCTTTACATGGATATTTTTCATCCCAGCCCATCATTTCTTTTGCCCGCTCCATACACTGATCCATGGTACAGCTTTCTGCTATGTCACAGTCACCATATGCAGGAAGCGGTTCTCCCTGAATAGGCATGTTCAGCTCACGGATCTCTACCGGGTCCATTCCTATAATCTCAGCCAGCTCGTTCACTGCTGATTCAACCGCATAAATCCCCTGAGTTGCTCCATATCCACGGTACGCCCCTGCCGCCTGTACGTTGGTATAAACAACGTCATAAGCAAAACGATATGCCTCTGTATGACGATAAAGGGCAATAGATTTATGACCGCTTAATCCAACCGTTGTAGGACTGTGTTCTCCGTATGCGCCTGCATTAGAAAGAGTATAAACATCAATAGCGCGGACAATTCCGTTTTCATCTGCGCCTGCTCTTACGCGGATTTCCATCTCATGACGGGGAGATGAGCAGATCTGTGATTCATAACGGGAGTAAATAATCTTTGACGGACGACCTGTCATCCATGTTACAAATGCAGGATAGATTTCACACACAGAACTCTGTTTTGCGCCAAAACCGCCTCCGATCCTGGGCTTGATCACACGAATCTTTGAGGAAGGAATATCCAGAGCATTTCCCAGAATTCTTCTTACATGAAAAGGAATCTGTGTGGAGGATACTACATTCAGCCTACCGAAATGATCCATATAGCAATATGTCCGGAAAGTTTCCATCATTGCCTGCTGATTTGCTTTTGTATGATAGGTCCGATCCACGGTATATTTACATTCACCGAGGATTTTATCCACATCACCGGATTCTTCCAGACCTGAAGCACAGAGATTTCTCTTATTGTCTGCTCCTACTGGTATTTTTGCCTCCCAGTCTTCCTCCGGATGTACCAGAATATCTGCGTCTTTGGCTTTGTGCATATCAAGAACAGGCTCGTCTACCTGATATTTTACCTTGATCCGTTTCAGAGCCTTATCTACCGCTTCCTCTGTTTCGCCTGCTACGATCGCCACAGCATCACCAACAAATCTCAGTCTGCGGTCAAGAATATAATGATCATACGGACTCAGTTCCGGGTATGTCTGTCCGGCAAGAGTAAAACGCTTTTGCGGAACATCTTTATATGTATAAACAGCGGCAATTCCACTTACCTGACGGGCAGTTCCTGTTTTGATCTCCTCAATCCAGGCATTTGCATGAGGGCTGCGCAAAACTTTGACGATCAGACAGTCTTTCGGAGCCAGATCATCTGTGTACACGGGCTTTCCGGTTACAAGCGCCATGGCGTCTTTTTTTCTTACCGCCCTGCTGACATAGCTCATTCTTCTGCCTCCTTATTCTGTGACTTTTTATGTTCAAGATACTTAAGAATACTTCTTGTCTGTCCCACAAAACCGGAGCATCTGCAGAGATTTCCGGCAAGATACTCTTTCACATCCTCTTCTGAAGGATCCTCAAGCTCCTTTTCCATTGCAAAAACATTCATGATAAATCCCGGATTGCAGAATCCGCACTGCTCAGCACCTTCATCTGCAAGAAATGCGCCAAATTCTTCCGCTTCCTTCTGCATTCCCTCCATGGTCACGATCTTCTTTCCTTCCGCTCTCAACGCCAGCATACTGCAGGAAAGTACAGGTTTTTCATCCATCAGCACAGTACATAACCCACAGTTTGCTGTCTCACAGCCTCTCTTTACACTGTAACAGCCTTTGTCTCTCAGAAAGTCCAGCAGCAATGTGTCCGGCTCAACCTCGTCGTGACGGTAAACTCCATTCAGCCAAAAACTCAGCTTCATATTTTTATCCCTCCTACTGTTTCCCATGCCCGTCTTGTGAGTACCTGCGTAAGAAGCTTTCTGTATTCTTCAGAAGCTCTCATATTTGTTCCCACCGGCACATGCTCTGCGGCATAGCAGGCAAAATCCTGTACTGCCTTTGACTTCTGTTTTCTGGTCATTTCACCAAATCCATTCAGAATCCCCTCCGCATCCTCAACGATCATAGCCCGTCCCGGTCTTGCCCCGATCACAGTTCTCGGCATATCTCCGATCAAAGAAGCCGCACAGGTCAGAACCGGAAAATCTGTTTCAGAGTTTCTCTGGCTTAAATATGCCACTTTAAGCGGTGTTTTTTTTACAATCACAGACTGAAGAATATCCCTGTCCTTTTTCTGTGTTACAAATTCTGTAAGCGGAATCCTTCCTGCCTGATACATATCTACCCAAGTATCCATTGCAAGAAACATAGTTAACACATCAGAAAATCCATATCTTCCGAAAATGCTGCCTCCAACTGTGGCGCAGTTCCGAAACTGCACGCCCACGATATGACGCAGGCTCTCCCTGACCGCCCCTCCTGTAAATTCATTCAAGGCTGCATTTGTTTCCAGATCATGAAGGGTTGTCATACATCCGATCACAAATTCATCTTCCAGTTCCTGAACAGTGTCCAGCCCCAGACCAGACAGATCAATTGCCGTGGAAACGTTTCGGGTTCCCATTTTCAGCCATACCATACCACCAAGCACGCAGGCTGATTTTTTCTGATTCAGCTCATAAGCTTCTGCAATACTATTTACTCTTTCATAGCTTTTAATCTTTAGCATATGAATTTCCTTTCTTATTATAAAGTATATCTGCTGCAAAAACAAAAAAATGTTGATGCCCTTCTTTCTGTGAACAGTAATAATGGGCATACTTATTTTAAGTTTAACAGGTGTATTCCAAAAAATCCAGTAAAAATTTCAGTTTCCTTCACTATGTTTTTATAAGTTGGCAAGCAAAAGGAGCGATGCATGGAAGTGATAATTTTATAAAAATAAGTTGTCATGGTTTTATTTTGGGAATTATTGCTTCATGTCTGAAAACAGGAATCGCTTTACTTATATTTGAATACTTTAATGGAAATGCAAAATATAATGCAATATAGCAAAACTTTTACTATGTTAAGTATGATTGTGGTTGTAATATTTTTTATAGGATTATAGTTTATATTAAAAAAAGTAGTAATGAATGTAATCATAATTCATAAATACTTTATAGCTACATATAAAAACGATATGGTGTTGTCAATATATTTCATACCTATGCACACTAAGCAGTCAGTCTTAAGATTGACTGCTAAAAAGACATCATTTAAGTGTAATGATGTCCTTTAGCGGTTATTTTATAGTCATATCAAGATTCATTCGTGGTAAAATATGTGTTTTTCTATACATCTAAGCACTTAAAAGCGAAGTACTTATAAAGACAATGGAAAATCAGATATAAAATTTATGTGTAGTTCCATATGTTCTATCGGTTATTTATAGCCGTCACAAGAGCGTCAACAGAAGCGTGGATAATATCCGAATTTACACCGGCTCCCCAGGAAAGGCTGCCGTCCGGTTTCTGAATTCCCACATATGCAATAGCTTTGGAACTGGAGCTCTGCTCCAACGCATGCTCCTGATACGTAACAAGATTAAACTTAAGCTCATATGCCTTTTTCAGAGCATTGCTAACTGCATTCAGTCGTCCGTTTCCGGAAGCTTCTGTGGTAATTTTTCTTCCATTAAAGCTGGAAGTTACCTGAGCAACAAAACCTCCGTCTTTTTGCCGGAAATGGACCTCATCCACACGATACGGCTCCACTACATTTTCAAAAGTCTTTTTAAAGAGACTGAAAATTTCTTCCGGATGCAGTTCTTTATGACTGTGGTCAGAAACAGCTTTGGCAGCATATCCCATTGCCTCCCGCATTTTTGCCGGAAGGTTCAGACCATACTGCGTTTCCAGAATATAACCTACACCGCCTTTTCCGGACTGGCTGTTAATGCGTATCACATCTGCATCATAATTTCTTCCTACATCTGTAGGATCAATAGGAAGATAAGGAACCGTCCAGTGACCCGGATCTTTTTTCTCTCTCCAGTGCATTCCCTTGGCGATAGCATCCTGATGAGATCCCGAAAAAGCAGCAAACACAAGCGCTCCACTGTACGGGCTTCTTTCATCCACTTTCATTCCTGTGCATTTTTCATAAATCTCACAGATACCCGGCATATCAGAAAAATCAAGTCCCGGATCTACCCCCTGAGAATACATGTTCATTGCAAGAGTTACAATATCTACGTTGCCTGTACGTTCTCCGTTTCCAAACAGAGTTCCCTCCACTCTGTCAGCCCCTGCCAGAAGTCCCATCTCTGCATCAGCCACGCCGCAGCCTCTGTCATTATGGGGATGTTGGGAAAGAATCACATGTTCCCGGTATTTCATATGAGTGCTCATGTATTCAATCTGGCTTGCATACACATGAGGCATGGAAAGCTGTACGGTTACCGGAAGATTGATAATACATTTATTTTCTGCTGTTGGTTTCCATATATCCAGAACTGCATTGCAGACTTCAAGAGCATATTCCGGCTCTGTACCCGTAAAACTTTCCGGACTGTACTCAAACTGGAAATTGCCTTCTGTTTCTTTAGCCAGCTCTTTTAAAAGCTGTGCACCCTCTACCGCAATACGGATAATCTCCTCTTTTGACTTTTTAAATACCTGTTCTCTCTGCGCCACAGAAGTGGAATTATACACATGGATGATTGCTTTTGGTGCTCCTTTGACAGCCTCAAAAGTTTTTCGGATAATGTGCTCTCTTGCCTGAGTCAGAACCTGGATCGTTACATCCTCAGGAATCAGCTTCTGCTCTATCAGAGTTCTGAGAAATGTGTATTCCGTATCAGAAGCTGCCGGAAAACCAACCTCTATTTCCTTAAAACCAATTTTTACAAGAAGCTTAAAAAACTCTATTTTCTGCTCCAGACTCATAGGGATTACAAGAGCCTGATTTCCGTCGCGAAGATCCACACTGCACCAAGACGGAGCTTTTTCCACGTATTCTTTTTGCGCCCACTTTGTGCACTTTTCCGGTGGCATATGGTACTGCCTCTGATATTTTTTTACGTTTTCCATTCTTATTCCCTCCATTTTCGTATCATATTTTTTATGTAAGGCTTCTCTTTGCAGAAAGAACCGATTTTTATTCGCCTTTCAACTTTATTTCTTAACAAAATTTCCCTTCACATACAGTTCTATATCCGATTATCTTCTACAAAAATAAAACAAAAGCATAATGCAATTTTTTCTCAGGCTGTTCCATTCATGTTTTTCAAATGTTTCTGCCAGTATGCAAAACAATACTATTTTACAGAAAACAATATAAATTGTTTATGTATAAAACAAAAAATCTCTCATCTCTACATTTCTGTAAGAGACGAAAGATTCTACTTCCGCGGTACCACTCTTCTTTATGAACAGTTTCATACACTCACAGGATACGGAATCTTCTCTGTGCATCTTTCTATAGAAAATCTTTATATCCCTTCCATATAACGGTGGATTCCGTCTACGCCTACTAATCACTGACTTTTGGGCAGATACTCCAAGGTGAGTTCCATGATTTCCTTCCACTGTCTTCCACCATCCGACAGTTCTCTGTGCTCCGGTTCTCATGTACTATTCCTTATCAACGCATTTACGTATTAAATTGTTATGATGGGTATAGACTAACACATACAATATAATCCTGTCAAGAAAAATCAGAGATTTTTCTATCTCTGATTGCTTTTATGCTGCTATTCACACAATATTATTCTATAAGATATTTTGGCGTTTATATACCAAAGTTCCAAAACACATAAGATAAAATGCCAGCTCTGAAAATGATTTGAAATACATTTTAATCCAGTTAATGCAAGCAATTATTGGTATAAAAAAAGATTCCCGGAACTTCGGAAATCTTTTACTCTTAAATATGAATCGGGGCAACAGGATTTGAACCTGCGACCTCGCGGCCCCCAGCCGCGCGCGCTACCAAGCTACGCCATACCCCGGTATTTGGTATTATACCAAACTGTATATGTTTTTGCAACAATTTTTACAAATTTTTTCGTTATTCATTATAAAAATACCTGCAAAAATAAATGCTACTTCCGCTTCTTTATCCGGATTTCGTTTTTTCCTCTGTGCGGGACAGGGCATCGAAACAACACCTCAGCCCCGCCCTTTTATCTAATAATAAAAATTATTTTAACTTTGTGATTTTATAACGGGAAGTGTATTCTCTACCAGACTGTTATGAGAATATCCGTCATAGCGTTTTTTTCGATTATAAAAGGTTATAGAAGCTTTCCGGTGATCTTTATCAAGACCAATAGTTCCATATGCAATATCCATCGGATCTACCCCATATGCAGGTTCTTTTCCCTTTATAATTTTCACATTAGAGGTATTTGCCTGAGCTTTTTTCAGATAGTAACGAAGCACCGGCTTTTCATAAACCTGATAGGTTCCCAAGGGAATGTTGGAAAGGGTTACTTCCAAAAGCGCATAGCCATTTCCATCTACCTGATATGCATCCCGCATAAAAACAACACAATCTTCATATTTTCTTTTATTTCCCCGAAGATCTGTGCCCTCAATCACAAAAGAAAACGTAGGATTTCCATGCGCCCAGGTAATTTCTGATTCAAGAATCTTTTTAATAATTGTAATCTGTCCTGCTGGAAGCTGAACAGGTTCATTTTTTGCTTCCAATTCCAGGATCTGTCCGTCTTCTGTCAGGTGGATCTCTTTTTCCCACTTGCCCTGATAGCCCTGTGGAGATTTAGTTTCTTTTATCATAAATTTACCCTGATTTTCATCTGTAAGTTCCAGCTCAGAGCAGGTATAATACTGTTCTTTTTCCTCATAGTTAAAGAGAACTGCTTTTTCTTCATACCTTCCAGTATTCCTGTTCCATGCATATGCCTGAAATTCCGCGCCTTCCAGTTTTTCTCCTGTAATGGCATCTTTTTTTCTGATATGTACGGTTCCGTATTTTTTGGGGATTGGTTCATTTTTTACAGAAAACTGTAGCTGTACATCCTGCTGCATAAGATTAATTTCCTGACTCCATTCTCCCTGATACCCCTCTGGATTCTTTGTTTCTTCTATTCGGAATTTCCCCTGATTACTGTCTGTAATCTTCAGGATACCGCTCTTATAAATTTCCCTTTTCTCATCATATATCAGTGCTGCTCCTTCTTTGTGATAATTTTTTTGTTCATTATTCCATTCATAAATAACGAACTCCGCGCCTTTCAGCAAACCGCCTGTCTCCGAATCCATTTTACGGATTTCCACTATATGCTCTTTAAGAGGCTGATTGGTTACACGATAAGTAAATGTTTTATCAGTACCCGGTTCTGTAAGCACCAGTTCCTGACTCCACCTTCCTGTGTATCCCGGAGGATTTTTTGTTTCCTCTACCTTAAACTTTCCCTGATTTATTTCCGTATAAATAAAGATATCTGAAACATATTTTTTCTGTTCTTCATCGTATTTTAAAAGTTTTCCGTTTTCATAGGTTCCTGAATTTTTATTCCAGGTAAATAAAGTAAATTCTGCTCCATCAAGAGGAATTTCTGTTCCGTCAGCCACTTTTTCAACAGCCACTTTTCCCTTTATATCCGGATCATCTTTTACCGCCACTGTAACTCGTTTTCCTGAAGAAACCGTACAGGATGAAGCAGCAACTGTAATCAGATATCCGGGAGCCGCTGTTTTTTCTTTCACATAGTATTTTCCCGGAACAAGACTGTCAAAAAAGATTTCTCCTTTCTCATTTGTAGTTCCCTCTGCAACCTTTTCATCCTTTGCATAAATGCGTATTCCTCCACTGTACAAATTCTGTCCTGCATACAGAGAATACACTGCATTAGCTACCGGATGACCAGTCTGAGAGCTTGTTTTCTTAAGAAGAATACTCCCAGAAGGCTGAAAAGAAAGGTTTAATTTCAGAATTCCCCTGTCTCCCTGATATACACAGGCCCCAAAATCCTGAATATCCTGACCTGTCTGAACAGAACCGTCTACCATAATATATTTTACAGGTCTCAGTGTCATTTTCCAGGAAAACTGTTTTGTACCTTTTGACCTTTCAGGAAATACCAGTTTAAAACAGTATCCGTTTTTCATTTTTACACTTTTTCCCTTTGCCAGACAGTTGGGACGATCAGGTTTTTCTTTTGCCGCACTTTCACTGGTCCAATAGGCAAGCTGCCATGTATCATTGGTTCCTCTGGAGATTGTCAATCCGTTTCCGGCTTTTCCTGTATCTATTACTGTACACAAAGGTGAAATCTGAAATCCGTCTTTAAATGTTGACTCTAGCCAGCCAAATCCAGAGGACGGTTTCGTCCGGTACAATGTCATACCAATATTCAGAGGATTGGCGGTAACTGTATTACCGCTGGTATTGACTGATTTAAGCTTTACTGCACTTCGGTTGGGGATAGTGAGACTTTTCAGTTTATCAATAAAGCGAATCAGTCCCACATGCTTAATCTGAGCTTCTGTTGCGCCATTCACATCATTAGCATATACTTTGGAAAGCGCCTGATGCGTAAATACATATCTGTTCTGCCATTTTGACCAGTTCACATGAGAACAGCTGGGATCGTAACTGTCACAGATGTCTCCCGGTCCTCCATATCCAAAATAAAGAATTTTCCTGAGAGTCGAATTGGAAAAAAATTTTATTGCGTCCGGTTTCAGATCCACATTTCCGTCAATTCCCATTTTAGATGCCTTCATGCAGTAGAGAGGTGATCTTGTCACTGCCCCATCTGAATCAACATACTCTATATAACGCAATCGGGCATGAATAGGAGAGTTTGAAGTCCATACTTCATCACAGTTTACAATTATAGAGGTAGAAATAAGTTTGTACCTGTTCGGAGCAAGCAAAGCTGACGCATCCTCCTGTGATATCAGTTCTGTTTCTCCAATATCTGTAAGAGAAGCCGGGGCAAATCCCACAATCTCTCCTTCTTCAATTTCTCTGATCAGTTGCTCATCTTCCGGTGTATCTCCAAAAAGGCTGTCTACATTATCCGGAGTAAGAATGGTTCCTGTGAATTCTTCCGGAACCTCTTGCTGCTCTGTATGTGGATTTTCCCCATCAAAATCTTCAGGATAAAAATTTTCTGAATTCTCCGGAACTTCTTCCGGGTGCATTTCATCCTGCATCTCTTCTCCCGTATCTTCCTCAATCTCAATTTCAGGTTCTTCTGATTCCGGCTCTTGAAAATCCTCTTCTTTATTTTGTTCCTGTTCCACTGTCCCGTTGTATTCTTCTTCCGGAATACCCATGCTTCCTGCTGGCGAAGACAGTCCCATAACTGCTGCCAGCAAAAAGCTGACTACTGTTTTTTTCATTTTCTCCGTCCTCCTTTCCTGCAGATAAACACTGTCAGGATCACAGTTCCGGAACTCAAAAGAAGCATGAATACTGCCTCCGGTTGTGAGAAATCTCCTGTTTTTACAGAAGATGTTTTTTGTGCTTTTTTATGATCTGCTGTTTGGTCTTTTCCTGATCCGGTTGCCTTTTCAGGCATTTCATTTACTGTAAAGATCCACTGTACTTCTGCGTCCCTCAATGCATAAGAATTATCCCATTCTGAGGGTACTGAAAGAGAAAACTTCAGTTTTCCTTTTTCATCCGGAGAAAATTTTCCAAGAGAGTGATTTTTATTAAGTCCGGGAGAATCCAGGGTTCCCTCATACAGTCTCTCATCATCCATATCTACTGTAAGCTTTACTCCTTTCAAAAGCTCTGTCTGACTGCGATTCTGCCCTTCCACTGCTGTTCGGAAAAAAATCTCCGCTTCCTGATCTGTCGTATTGGAAACTGTAACCGTATCCTGAAATTCATCTCCCGGCATGGCAGTTCCCATATTCACGAAAAAGTCACCGGGCACAGATAAAAGCTTATGAGCCTGTCCGTTAAACTCCACTGACAATTTTGTTTTTTCCTTTCTGCAGACAGTTGTTCCATTCTCTTCATGGACACAAAGCTGTATCTCCTGATTTCCCCATGGTGACATTGCTTTAAAATCCGGGTTAAAATTTGCCGCCTGAATTGCTTCTGCCTGAACAGCAATTCCAAGCTCCTGCCCGGTATGCTCTTCTGTCCATGTTTTCGGAACCGTTACCTCTTCAAAAAGATCTACACTGTCTTTTCGCTTTAGAATACCTGTATAGTAATAATACTCACCTCTCCGAACCCACTTTTTGGAGATTCCGGATATGTTTTTATCGCTAAATCCTTCCAGCTTCTCTCTGTCATTTTTATAAGTGATCCGCGCACGTACCCAACAGGGACTTGCATAATTGGTGATTCTTGGAATTTTTGATATAACATCTCCCGGAACCACTGACTTTGGTCCGGTAAAAGATACCTCTGTGCTTCCTTTCTTTTCATATTCCTTCAGCCCGATATTAACATCTCCTGTGGAAATATGGTTTTTTACTTTTAAGGTATCTGAAAAATATCCATAAGTCCCGGTTCCTGCCAGAAAAGCGGCTGCTGTTAAAACTGCAGCTGCTTTGATCAGTTTTTTCATCTGCACCACCTTCCTTTCAGACCGGAGAACCATAATATTCCCAGGCTTTTTCATAGTCAGAAAAGCCCGCCGACTGAACAGACTCCTCATATACCTGTATTTTAAATTCAGGCAGAAGATCCAGATAGGTATCATCCAGCCTGGATGAGTCTATGGAAACTCCTGTAAACAAAGGTGTAGTGGTTTCTCCTTCTTTTAAAATATGGCGGTAATAATAATAACCGTCTTTTTTATGAATCCAGTTATCTGTATCCAGATTTTTCAGAACCACTGCTCTTCCGATATCATCATTGGAATATCCCAGAGAAATCCGTACAAAACAGTCTGTATTAAATCCTTCTTCCCCTGACGCTGTATTAGATACCCATACTTTTTTCTTATATTCCGGATTTTTATCAATCGGAGTGGGAGTTATATCCGGAAATTCTTCCTCTATATCTGTTGTATTATGTCCTGCTGCCACGGTATTCTCAGCTTTATCAAAAGAAGTCAGATATGCAGCAGTGCCTCCGATTCCCAGTACTGCTGCCAGCACCAGGATCACCCCTGTAAGTTTTTTCCTTCCGGTCATTTCTCGTATCTGGCCTCCTTTTTGTTATCGCGATCATGTTGTCACCTGACCTTCCTGTTCTTTATTCTGATTTACATATTTTTTATATGCCTCTTTTGCCTGTTCCGGAATACTGTTCTTATCGCCTCCTGTATAGGAGCTCTGAATTGCATATGCTCTTACAGGGATACTGATCTGCTGTGTGTCCAGCTGTCCTTCAATGATGTTCAGGAATTTCACCGTGTCAAACAACGGCTCCGTGGTCTGCTCCGGCTTCAGTATTTTATCGTATGCATATACATAAACAGATGCAGTGTCTTTTTTCTTTTTGTCGATTAATGACCAGTTTTCCTTTGCTGTAAATGTAAACAGTTCCTGCATTTTTTTGTTCAGCCGGTTGCCTTCCTCATCTGATGCCATTACATCCGCCATAGGAACTGTTACTTCCATATATACAAAGGCATCATTGACTCCTGTATTCTGAATCTGCGGATCCTTTTTTATTTCTTTTCCCGGTTCAATTTTTGTATGTTCTTCCGGTTTCCATCCTGGCTCTTCCAGTTCGATTTCTACTTTTCCTACTGTAAACCGATTATCAACCTTGTCGTAATCTGTCAGATACGCAGAAACTCCCCCAAGGACAGTCAGACACAAAGCACCTGTTAAAAATATTGCTTTACTTTTATTTCCTACTGATTTTTTCATATTTTTTGTTTTTGCAGAATTGCCTGCATACTCCTTTCCATTGCATTCCAAGAAAAAACAATTCCTGTATGAGCATAAGACTTATAAGTCCAAATATGGGCTTTTTCTGTAAAAATGCTGCCACATATCCCAGAACCGGAATAAAAAATACTACCGTACCCACAATCTGTTCCTGCATAACAGGAGCCGCATCCTCACCTTCATTGGCATCGCCTCTGGTAATATAAGCAGAATCCCTTTTATCCGTAACTCTGTGAGTGACCAGCATATCGCCCAGACGATATGTAATAATATCTCCAATTCCCGGCACATTCTTTTTTGTATCTGTAAAAATGATTCCGCCGGTTTTCAGCGCCGGTTCCATGGAACCGGACAGTACTATATTTACAGAAAACCTTTTAAAGACAGCAGGAAGTAAAAATACTCCGGCAATAACTGCCAGTAAAAATCTTCCTGCATACTCTCTTTTTTTCATATGCTCACCCTTTCCTGTCTGATCAAATAAAACAGTTCCGGTTTCCTTTGGCGGAGCTCTGCCCCGCAGATGCTTTTTCATAAATCACGCCCGCTTTCTCCTTCATTAAAAGAGGTTTGATGAAATGAAATGTTGTGAATTGAAATTTAAGAATAAAAAAGAATTGAATGACACCTGAAGATAAACAGAAAAGTATGATCTGCTCTGAAGATCCCCCATAAGGAGAAAGCGGCGTATTCTTTTATATAAGACCAAGGAAATATATTTTCCTCAACCTTCGTGATAAATAAAAACACTGTACGGGAAGAATAAAGTCTGTCCCTGTCTGTGTATATCCAAATAATCTGTTTATGGAATTTCCCCTACCCTCAGAAGAAGGTGGTGCAGGAAGATGTTCCTGCTTGTTAAGATGATTTTATTTTAGTCCTGCCGATACAAAAAGTCAACGAAATTCGTTCGTCAAATTCTGCCTGTAAAATATGACATTTTTTTCTTATCCCATACTGTCAGCTGCCCTATCATAGTTTCTTAAGTTGAATGATGTCCCGTATGAATCGCAGTATTTTCCTTTTTAATTTTCACCATTTCCGTTTTTTTGTGAAATGCCCTGCATATACAAAAAAAGACTCTCCCTCCCGAAAAAATTTCACCCTGTATTTTATGGCAGCACAGCCAGGAACTGAAAGTTAATTTTCCTCAGGAAACCGCTATTATCCTTACACAGTCCTCAGCCATAATGACTTTATAACTTCTGATATCCTCTTAGAATCACTATTATAAAAATGAGATATACAGATAAAAAGTTTATCAATTATACAGTAAAAAATCAGCTTCCAAAATCTATACAGATCCGGAAGCTGCAATATTTTTATTTTTCAGTTTTTTCATTAATATAGTTGATAAGGCCTCCTGCCTGAATGATCCTCTGCATAAATTCAGGAAATGCCTGACCCTGGAATTCTGTTCCCCTGGTACGATTATAAATAATCCCTGAGTCAAAATCCACTTCGACCAAATCCCCATCCTCAATTCCTCTGCCAGCCTCAGGACATTCGATAATAGGAAGCCCGATATTAATAGCATTGCGATAAAAAATCCTTGCAAAAGTCTCTGCGATCACACAACTGACTCCTGCCGCCTTAATGGCAATGGGAGCATGCTCTCTGGAGGAACCACAACCAAAATTTTTATCCGCTACAATAATATCGCCCCTGCTTACCTTATTTACAAACTCCCTATCTATATCCTCCATACAGTGTGATGCCAGCTCTTCCGGATCTGAGGAATTCAGATAGCGTGCAGGAATGATCACATCTGTATCTACATTATCTCCATATTTAAAAACTCTGCCTTTTGCCTGCATTCTTATTTCTCCTTATAATCCAAGTTCTTCCGGTGCGGAAATCTTTCCTGTGACTGCACTTGCCGCAGCCACAGCCGGACTTGCCAGATAAATCTCAGACTCCACATGTCCCATGCGTCCTACAAAATTTCGATTAGTAGTAGAAATACATCGCTCTCCTGCTGCCAGGATACCCATGTATCCTCCAAGACAGGGACCACAGGTTGGAGTGCTGATCACTGCGCCTGCCTCAATAAAGATTTTCAGGAGTCCTTCTTCCATTGCCTGAAGATAAACAGACTGTGTTGCAGGAATGATAATGCAGCGCACACCCTTTTTTACTTTGCGTCCTTTCAGAATCTCTGCTGCTGTTCTGAGATCCTCGATCCGGCCATTGGTACAGGAGCCAATCACTGCCTGATCAATTATGATCTCCTCGCCGATCTCATTGATCGTCTTTGTATTTTCCGGAAGATGTGGAAAAGCTACTGTAGGTTCCAATTCACTAAGATCAATAGTATACTCTGCTTCATATACAGCATCTTCATCAGCCTCATATATCTGATAAGGTCTCACAGAATGTTCCTTCATATAAGCTTCCGTCTGCCCGTCCACAGGGAAAATACCATTTTTTCCGCCTGCTTCGATCGCCATATTTGCAATGGTAAAGCGGTCGTCCATACTGAGATTTCTGATTCCGTCCCCTGTAAATTCCATGGATTTATACAAAGCTCCATCCACACCGATCATTCCGATCATATGCAGGATCACATCTTTACCACTGACCCACTTTTTCGGTTTTCCTGTCAGATTGAACCGAATAGCTGACGGAACCTTAAACCAGGCTTTGCCTGTAACCATTGCAGCTGCCATATCCGTACTTCCAACGCCTGTGGAAAATGCTCCGAGAGCGCCGTATGTACAGGTATGAGAATCTGCTCCTATAATCACATCACCAGCCACTGTCAGACCTTTTTCCGGAAGAAGCGCGTGTTCGATTCCCATTTCTCCCACATCAAAATAATTACTGATCTCATGCCTGCTGGCAAACTCTCTCACACATTTGCAGTGTTCTGCTGATTTGATATCCTTATTTGGGATAAAATGATCCATAACAAGAGCAATCTTATCTTTATGAAACACGGTATCTGCTTTCATTTTATCCATTTCATGGATTGCCACCGGAGATGTGATATCATTGCCAAGAACCAGATCCAGATCTGCCTCAATAAGCTGTCCGGCCTCCACACGGTCCAAACCTGCATGCGCAGCCAGAATCTTCTGTGTCATTGTCATTCCCATAATTCATATCCTCCCTGTAAATTCATACAGCCTTTTATAAAAACCGCAGATCATGTTCTTTTTATGATGTCATTTTATCACAGGATCTGATATAATACAAATACATATTATTCATACTTATTATACTATATAGTTATATTAGGAGGGCTTATTATGCAGGAAAATTTATCCCTTTATCATATTTTTTATGTTACAGGAAAAACAGGCAGTATATCTGGAGCCGCAAAGGAACTGTACATCAGCCAGCCCGCTGTAAGCCGCGCTGTTCAGAAGCTTGAACACAATCTTGACACTCAGCTTTTTAAAAGAAATTCCAGAGGAGTCACCCTTACCTCTGATGGAAAAACTCTTTTGGAAAAAATACAGACCGCCTTTGAGCTTATTGATGAAGGAGAGCGTTCCATTCTCCATAACCGTTCCCGAAATGTTCCTCAGCTCCGTATTGGAACCAGCACTACGCTCTGCCGGTATGTTCTGCTTCCGAAGCTGAAACCTTATATATCGTCTCATCCCCAGGTACGCATCAATATTTCCTGCCAGTCTACCTATCAGACGCTGAAGCTTCTTGATGAAGAAAAAATTGACATAGGGCTGATCGGCAGGCCCCACAATCTTCATGGGTATTATTTCCGCCCAGTTATGACAGTCAGCGATACCTTCGTGTCTACCGGACAGTATTTAAAAAATCTGCATAAGCTCTACCCTGGTGAGCCTCTTTGTCACAATGCAGTATTTATGATGCTTGACGAAGAAAATATCTCACGCCAGACTATAAATTCCAGAATGAGGGAACATCATATGGAACCAACTCATATTCTGGAAGTTTCCACTATGGATCTTTTAATTCGGTTTGCTGAAACAGGACTGGGGATCGCAGGTGTTATCCGTCAGTTTGTGGAACCGGAGCTGAACAATGGTACCCTCTGCGAAATTCCTCTGGAATTTGATTTCCCGGATCGGGAAATCGGTTTTGTGTGCAGAAAAAAAGACAGAGGACTTCCCCTGCTTCAATACTTTTTCCCCGATATTTGAAAATCCCGCCCCAAAACTTGACACAAAACCTTAAAAGGACAGGAAACTTCTCATTTCCTGTCCTCCGGTATACTTCATTTTAGTTGTTGATCAGCTTATCCTCGCCATTCCAGCTGTAAAGCTTACGGATCTCTTCACCGACTTTTTCAGATTCATGCTCTGCGGCAAGCTTTCTCATTGCCTTAAAGTGAACCTGTCCTCCTGCAGAAGACATATCCAAAAGGAAGTCTTTTGCAAAAGTACCGTCCTGAATATCAGCAAGAATCTTCTTCATTGCCTTCTTGGTATCTTCTGTAATGATCTTTGGTCCTGTAATATAATCGCCATATTCAGCAGTATTAGAAATAGAATATCTCATTCCTGCAAATCCGGACTGATAGATCAGATCCACGATCAGCTTCATCTCATGGATACATTCAAAATACGCATTTCTCGGATCATATCCTGCCTCACAGAGAGTTTCAAAACCAGCCTGCATCAGCGCGCACACACCACCGCAGAGAACTGCCTGCTCGCCAAAAAGATCTGTTTCTGTTTCTGTACGGAAGGTTGTTTCCAGAACACCTGCTCTTGCTCCGCCGATTCCAAGGGCATAAGCAAGCGCCATGTCAAGAGCTTTTCCTGTTGCATCCTGCTGAACCGCTACCAGACACGGAACTCCTTTTCCTGCCTGATACTCACTTCTTACAGTATGTCCCGGTCCCTTCGGAGCGATCATAGTAACGTCTACATTCTTCGGAGGCACAATACATCCATAATGGATATTAAATCCATGGGCAAACATCAGCATATTGCCTTCCTCAAGATTCGGTTCAATATCATTTTTATAAAGAGCAGCCTGCTTCTCATCGTTGATCAGGATCATAATAATGTCTGCTTTTTTTGCAGCCTCTGCCGCTGTATATACTTCAAATCCCTGCTCTTCTGCCTTTTTCCAGGATCTGCTTCCCTCATACAGACCAATGATAACATGGCATCCTGACTCCTTTAAATTCAGCGCATGAGCATGTCCCTGGCTACCGTAACCGATAATCGCAATGGTCTTACCGTCCAGTAAACTTAAATTACAGTCTTCCTGATAAAAAATCCTGTTTGCCATTTTCATTTCCTCCTAAGTTTTTATAAATTTTTTCATAATATATCGTCAAGGGATTCCCCTCAGCAATCCAACTTGAAAATCAGAAAAATCTTACATCCGCCGCACCTCTGGAAAGTCCTGTGATTCCTGTTCTGGCAAGCTCCAGAATCTCATAGTCCTCCAGAAGATCCACAAAAGCTCCCAGCTTACTTTTGCTTCCGGTAAGCTCAATTACAAGGGAATCCTTTCCAACGTCAATTACATTGGCACGGAAAATATTTGCAATGGATATAATTCCTTCTCTCTGCTCCGGTTTCGCTGCAACCTTTACCAGGACCAGCTCTCTGCTGACGCTGTTATCCGGTTCCAGTACCTTGATATCTCTTACATCTACCAGCTTTGCAAGCTGTTTTGTGATCTGTTCCAGAATCAGAGCATCTCCACTGCATACAACTGTCATTCTGGAAAACCGCTCATCTGCTGTAACACCAACAGAAAGACTGTCAATATTATAACCTCTCCGGCTGAAAAGTCCGGAAATACGACTGAGCACACCTGCGGTATTATCTACTAACAGGGACAAAATCCTCTTTTGCATAATACACCTGCTTTCACCACTTTAGTCCTGTAAACCTTTACTTCATAAAAAGCTCTGCATGGTTATCATTATAGCAAGAATGAGTCATTTGTCAATGTAAAAATGTACAGTTTATACAAGATATTTATTTTTCAGAACTTCAATCGCCTTAGGAGTCAGATAAAGAGCCTTTTTCAGAAAACGTTCCACAGAACCATAATCTTGTTCAATTGTGTCAAAAACAGTGTCCAGGTATTCCCCTTTTACTTTATAAAGCATCCGCACTTTATCCATAACCTTATTATCTACAATCGTTTTTGTTTCCAGATAACGGACCATATGCTGCATCTCTTCTTCCAGATAAAGATTTGTTTTCAGAAAGTCCTCCCGGATAGTTCTTCTGGGAACTCCAAGAGCGCAGAGAACCAGAGCAGTACCGATGCCTGCACGGTCTTTACCTGCACTACAGTGCCACAGAACAGCCCCCTTCTCATGATTCAGAAGAATATCCATAAAACGGGCATACTGCTTTACTGAATACTCATCTCTGATAAAGCTGCGGTACTGATCATGTAAAAAATCCTCCGGAATCTGCCCAGGCTCTGTAACCAGCTCCAAAAGACTTCCCGCCTGAGAAATTCCTGCTGTTTCTTCATCCACAATGGGAATCTCATAATAACGCACACCCTCAATCAGAGTATCCGGTTTTTCCAGAATTTCCTTCTGAGTTCTGAAATCGATCACTTCTGTAAGACGATATTCTTCTGTAAGAACATCCTGATCTGTCAGAGAAATATGATAGAGGCTGCCGCTTCTCAAAAGACGTCTGGGAAGGATATGCCTTCCGTCCTCTGTCATCAGCGCCCCCAGATCCCTGGTATTCGGAAGACTCTGAAGATGGATCTTTCCCCCTTTCGGGAAACCCACCACAATATCAGGATTCAGTGCCTTCAGAAGCTGTACACAATCTCTTACCTCTCTGTCTGTCATATCAAATTTATAACGTTTGCGCCTTCTGGTCACAACCACCAGATAACTGGTACTGATCTGCTTCTGGGCGCCGCCTTCTACACCCTCCTGTCTTTTATAAACCCACAGGATATCCCTGCACGGAAGATAATTCATCATCATATGTCTGGCAAAGACCAGATTTCCATCCTCAATCCTTATTTTTCCATATTTCATAATGATCCCCCCAACGCAGATTTCCGCCATGTTTTTCCATTGGCTTTTTCTCTCTTTCTCTTACCCCCTGTAGCCTGTGTACAGGTTCAGCAGACTTTTCCCATTCTTTTTATCATCTGATAAACCGTTTCCAGACTATACGGAAAAATATTCTCATCCAGCTCCATCTGCGGATGATGAAGAGGATATTCTTTTCCCGGAACTGCTGCCAGAAAAACAAGAAATATCCCTCTGGTTTTCCGGAAATACCGATAGGCATTGTCCCCTGCCAGAAACAGTTCATCCTCTCCCTCAAGAATGAAACGCTCCCCGAAAATCTCCTGACCGGTCTTTGCTGCAAGTTCTGTAAACTCAGGGTCGTTTGCAAAAGAAAGTACCGGCTCTTTCAAAAGCTTCAACGTGATCTTTGCTCCGGTTTCTTTTTCTATATTTTTCAGTCTTTTTTCCAGAATACTGTACAGCGCCTGGAAATCTTCTTCCCGGCAGGCTCGTATGTTTCCGGTAAGCATTATGGAATCTGCAATAATATTTCCGTATTCGCCTCCATGAGCCGTTCCAATTCCCACAAGACAGGGAGCCTGTCCCTGATAGCTTTCATTCAGATCGTGTATCTCCTGAATCACTCTGGCGCCTGCATAAATACTGTCAATGCCTTTATGTGCCTCACTCCAGTGGCTGGCCTTTCCTTTTACTTCAATTCCGATTCCCGCAATCATAGCAGAGGCCTGGCCTTCATGAACCGCCATTCCAAAAGGCATATCCACAGCAAAATGAAACATCAGGAAGGCATCTGCCGGGCCATTCAGCGCCCCTGCTTTTATCATTCTCTTTGCGCCTTCCCCGATTTCTTCTGCCGGCTCAAACAAAAATCTTACGTTTACCGGAAATTCTTCCTTTTCCTCTGAAAGAATACCGCACAAAGTCAAAGCCACTGCCAGGATACCGTCATGTCCGCAGGCATGCATACGGCCCGGATTTACAGAAGCATAGGGAAGTCCTGTCTTTTCTTCCATAGGAAGGCCATCCATTTCTGCCCTTACTACCACTGTTTTTTCTCTTTTCTTCAGCTCCGGTAATTCTGCGATTATTCCTGTAGGAAAAACCGGGGTAATTTCATACCCCAGTTTTTCCAGATAACTTTTTATATATGCGGATGTTTCCTGTTCTTCCAGCCCAAGCTCCGGGTGCATATGAAAATAGTGCCTGTGCCGAAGCAGCTCTTCTTTGTAATTTTCTGCCTCTCTCATTAGCTGAACATCTCTTTAAATGTTTTTTTCTGTTCCACTGCTTCTGTAACAAAAGCCATTTTTGAAGTATCGCCAATAAGAATCGCTCCGCAGAGACGGTTATTCAGGAAATAATATTTCTCATACTGCTTACGTCCCATATCCTTAAATTCCACAGTTCTGTAAATAAGATTTGGATTTTTTCCATTATCTCCGATCGCATAAAGGCCTGTGTTCATTCCATGGAAGGAAAGTCCTGCTGATACAGTAGTATATGTCAGCTGATCTCCAACCGCATTGGCTCCTGCAACTTTGCCCTGCTCCAAAGCCTGAGGCCAGATTGCATAATTGATCCCTTCATATTCCGCACAGTCACCGCAGGCAAAAATATCCTCGTCACTGGTACTCATATCTGCATTGACCACAATACCTCTGTTGATTTCAAGACCTGCATTTTTTGCAGCTCCCACATTTGCGCGTACTCCCGCAGAAACAATCACCAGCTCTGCCGGGAATTCTCTTCCGTCAGCCAGTTTTACTCCTGTTACAGAACTTTCTCCCTCAATTGATGCGATCTGCACTCCTGCATGGATCTCAATTCCATTGCTTCTGCTGATCTCTGTAAGCATCTGACTTGCTCCCTCGTCCAGCTGACGTCCCATGATCTGAGGTGCAGCCTCCAGGACAACTACCTGCTTGCGGGCTTTTTTCAGCTCCCAGGCAGCTTCCAGACCAAGAACACCTCCGCCGATCACAACTACATTCTGTACTCTGTCCAGCATTGCCTCAATCTTTTCAATATCCCTCATACGGCGGATAGCAACAACCTCAGGCTTGTCCGTTCCCGGAATAGGAGGAACAAAGCATTCAGATCCCAGTGCATAAATAAGTTTTGTATATTTCAGAACAGTTCCGTCAGAAAGTGCTACCTCTTTTTTATCTGTATGGATGCCTGTCACTTCTTTTTCAAGAAGAACATGGATATTATTTTCCTGATACCAGGATTCCGGCTCAACCAGGATTTCTTTTGCATCCAGCTCCGCTACCATGGATTTTGTCAGCATAGGACGGTTGTACGTAGGATAAGGCTCATTTGAGATCATGATCACAGATCCTGTTTTATCTCTTTCACGGATTGCTTTTGCCGCACTTAAACCAGCTGCACCGTTTCCAAGAATCACATAAAAATTATCTGTATCCTTGTGGAAGCTGCTCTCTTCTGCATCAACAGGCACAAAATTCTCTTTTCCCACGCCGCAGACCGGGCATATTTCCATGGATGAATCAAAAATTTCACCGCAGACAAGACATTTTACCAGTGTGCGTGTTCCTTTTTTCTTCGGATTTTCTTTTTTCTGAAGAATACATCCAAAATTATATCCGTACTCATAAGCATCCAGAAGATTATTTTCACCTGGTTTAAAACGGATTCTCAGGCCGTCCACAACTTTCATGCGAAGCTGCTTCAGTCTTTCAATAATGTGAGGAACTCCCTCTCCGCTCCATCCGTAGCTTCCAAAAGCGCTTGCAAGCTTTCCGCCGTGTGTTCCGGCAAACATGGAAGTTGTCAGATCCCAGATCGGTTTTAAGGCCTCTCCTACAATTGTTGGAGTACCGAACAGAATACCGTCTGCAAAGCCCAGTTCTTCCAGTACCCTGTCCTGATCAGCCTCCACAAGATCATAACTTCTGACATCAATATCGCCGCTGTCCTGAATACCTTTCGCGATTTCTTCTGCAAGCTGCTTCGTATAACCATATGCGCTTACATATGGAATAATGACTGTTTTTTTCTGGTTTGGATTGACAACTGTACACCATTCCTCATAAACATTATACATACTGTCAATGTTTTCATCGATTACCGGGCCGTGTCCAGGGCAGATCATGGAAACATCAAGCTGGCGTACCTTATCCAGAGCCTTTAACATAAACGGTTTAAACGGTCCGATAATACAGTCAAAATAATATTTTGTAGCCCGCATATATCCTTCATGATCTGTGACTTTGCTGGCAAGAACATCATGGAAACCATAATGGGAACCAAAAGAATCGCAGGTTACAAGAAGCTGCTCTTCTTCAATGTAAGTATACATGGTATCCGGCCAGTGAAGGTTGGGAACCACAAGGAAACGGAGAGTTTTTCCGCCGATCTCCATGGTCTGATTATCTTTTACTGCAATAGAAGTAAAATCATGATTTACAATTTCTTTCAGGAATCCGATGGCACAGCCTGTTGCCACGATTTTCATCTGAGGGCTGTACTCCAAAAGTCTTCCAATGCTGCCTGCATGGTCCGGTTCTGTGTGATCCACGATCAGATAATCAATTTTTGTGACATCAATGATTTCTTTCAATTTGTCAAGGTATTCGTCAAAAAATTTCTCCTTGGCTGTCTCAAAAAGAACCACCTTATCTCCTGCTTTCCATACATAGGAATTATAAGTAGTTCCAAATTCCGTATACATGATAATATCAAATACTCTGAGATTATCATCTACGATTCCCGCCCAGTAAAAACCATCACGCAATTCAAGTGTTTTCATTTAAAATCCCTCTCTTTCCTGTGAATTTATCATTTATCATTTTCAGACCCAAAAATCTGTTCCTGCCTGTCAGGATCTGTTGCCTGTTCCGATCAGCCCCAGCTTTTCCAGCCCGTTTTTTATTCCATAATGGAACATATCCGTGGTAATATAATCTGCCAGCTCTTTTATTTTCTGTGAGGCATTTCCCATTGCCACTTTTGTTGCCGCATATTCAAACATGGAAAGATCATTGTTGCTGTCTCCGAAGACAACCGTATCTTCCCACGGAATATTGTAAATCCTGCACACAGCCGCAATTCCCGCAGCCTTACTGCATCCCTTTGGGATCAGTTCCACTGTGGTACCCACAAAAGAATTATTTTCATGACGGATCACATCATAGTAAGCAGACAGTTCCTTCAGCGCCTGCTCTGAATTACAGCCCTTCTTCATTTTTGCGCTGATCTTATTGATCCTCATAGAATTTTCATTTCCTTTAATGGGACGCCATTTTGGTCCAAGAGCCTCTGTGATCAGATCCCGGTACCAGTTTACTTCCAACGTGTACTCATCCTTATCATAGTACATAAAGTCAGCGCCTTCCATAACGGGAATCAGACCGTATCTGCGCAGAATTTTTACAGAAAGATCCGCAACTTCAGAAGACATCTCTTTGTTAAACAGTCGTTCGCCGTTCTTCTCTATAGTAGCCCCACAGGCGCTGATCATTCCGGTAAAAGGAATCTGCTCCAGATATCCCGGAACAAACGCCCGGCTTCTGCCTGTACAAAGCCACGCCTCATGACCGTTTCTGACAAGCTGTGTGATCGCTCTTACCGCGCTGTCCGGAACTTCCTTTTCTATATCGCAGACAGTACCGTCCGCATCAAAAAATACTGCTTTTTTATTCATTTTTCCTCGTCTGTCTTTCTTTTATGCTGTTATTTCCAAAATCCGCCTGCACTCTTTTATGCAAAAAACAGTTCTGCTGCTTTTACAAGACTGTAAGTATCCATTACACCTGCCGTCTCATAAGGAGAATGCATGGCAAGCTGAGGAAGCCCGATATCCACTGTGCTTACCGGCACCTGAGTATTGGAAATATTTCCCAGCGTAGAACCGCCTGCCATATCGGAACGGTTTACAAAGGTCTGATACGGAACATCCGCTTTTGTACATATTTCCTTAAATACAGCTGCTGATACCGCATCTGTGCAATATTTCTGATTTGCATTATATTTAATGACAATTCCGCCGTTCAGAACCGGGTGGTTTACCAGGTCAGACTGATCTGTATAATTCGGATGAAGAGCGTGAGCATTGTCGGCTGAGATCATAAAGCTGTCTGCCAGACACATCAGATATTCCTCATAAGTTCTGCCCAGTCCGGAATTAATGCGAAGCAAAGTATCCTTCAAAAATGTTGACGCTGCACCCTGTCTGGTTCCGCTTCCCACTTCCTCATTATCAAGGACACAGTGTACTGTAATGCTCTCTTTTTTATTGCCTGAAAGAAAACCTTCCAGAGATGCAAAAGCACACTGAAGATCATCCAGTCTTCCAGCAGAAACAAATTCCCGTTCAGCTCCCCACACGGTTCCCTGAACCCGGTTATACAGAAACAGGTCATGGCTTAAAACATTTTCCTCACTGGTTCCTGCCGCCTCTGCGATCAGTTTGCCAAAGGGTTCTTTTGTTCCTGCTGTTCCATACAGCGGAAGCAGATCTTTCTGCGGATTATAAGCATATCCTGAATTTACTTCTCTGTTCATATGAATGGCAAGACTGGGAATCATAAGGAGATTTCTGTCAATGTCAACCAGTTTTTCTTTCAGCTCTCCGTTTTCCCGTACAACCACTCTTCCTGCCACAGACAGAGGACGGTCAAACCACGGAGACATAAGCATCCCCCCGTATTTTTCCACATTCAGTTTCACATAAGCATTTTCTACTGTAATCTCAGGATTTTCCTTAATCTTAAAAGTCGGAGAATCACTGTGACTTGCCATAATATGAAAACTGTACGGTGCTTTTTCCGGAATGGAAAAAGCGATCAGCGCTGAATTGTTTCTTGTAACCATATAATTTCCGCCGGGACTCAGGTTCCACCGTTCTTTTTCTGAAAGCTCCTGAAAACCATGTCCGGTCAGTGTTGTTTTCATTGTATCCACTGCATGAAAAGCAGTTGGACTTTTTCTGATAAATTCAAGTAATTTTTCTGCTGTTTCGTAATACATTTTTACTTACCCCTTTATCTTTTGACTCCTTTCTATTATACGTTATTATTCACTGTAAAGCAACGAAAAACTGAAATGCGACCTTTTTTATCCATTTTTATTGTTACAGCTATTTTCCCGGTAATAAGAACACTTCTGTTCTTAATGCAAAGAGGCACCGGAACACAATTCCGATGCCTCAATAACTATTTTATCATATTCTTTACAAAAAGACTGCTTTATCAGATTCCTGCCAGTTTCAGAACTTCCGGAACTTTGGATTCCCAGCCTAATGCCATAATATGTACACCCTGACAGTATGGCTTACATTCTCTGATAATACGTGCAGCGATCTCAACTCCGGTAATACCGGCTTTTGTCTTTTCCTTGTCAGCTTTCAGCTCATTGATCATATCTTCCGGAACATGAACACCTGCAACATTTGCATTCATGAATCTTGCCATTCCCACTGATTTCGGAATGATAATACCAATCTGAACCGGTTTGCCAAACTGTTTTGCTTTTTCCATAAATTTGATAAATTTTTCAGGTTCAAAAACAGCCTGAGTCTGGAAATAATCCGCACCGGCAGCTACTTTACGTTCCATTTTTGCAAGCTGAGCATCAACAGAGTCACTGCACGGAGACACAACAGCACCTTTTGCAAATTTAGGCGGTTCTCCTACCAGCTGATTTCCACCCAAATCCATTCCTTCTTCCAGCTGTTTCACAGTATGGATCAAAGATACAGAATCCAGATCAAATACCGGTTTTGCCTGCGGGTGATCACCCATTTTTGTATGGTCGCCTGTCAGAAGCAGAAGGTTTTCAATTCCCAGCATTGCTGCGCTTAAAAGATCAGACTGAAGCGCAATACGGTTTCTGTCTCGGCAGGTAAGCTGAAAAATAGGAGTAAGCCCTTCATCTTTAAGAGCCTTACATACCCCCAGAGAGCCGAGGCGCATAACAGAAGACTGATTATCTGTTACGTTTACCGCTGTAATATCACTTAAATATGTTTTTGCTTCTTCCAGTAATCCTTCAATGTGAATTCCTTTCGGCGGTCCTACTTCTGCTGTTACCGCAAATTCGCCACGTTCAAATGCTTCCGTAATTTTCATTGTACATTGCTCCTACTCTATAAATTTTAACCGTTGTCTTATTTGGACACTTCATCATCAGTTGCGTAATTTCGGATCTGTGTGGGACATTTCAGCACATCCAGGCGTCCGATCTGTGCCAGACGTCTGTAAATACGCTCCCATCCACACTCCATTTCGCTGTCCACTTCACATTTTCCATCCTTACAGCCACCGCACTGTCCATTGACAAGGCTCTTGGAACAGGCCGTGATAGGGCAGATTCCTCCGGTTAAGTTCAGGTAACATTCGCCGCACTGGTCACAGTTATACTCCAAAGGAGTCACTCCCTGGAATCCCGGCAGCGGATATGTATCACAGGCTGCATATACCGGCTTATCTTCAAGATATTCCGCAATTGTCTGTACTCCTACTCCACAGGAAAGCACCAGAACAGCATCCGCCTCCTGAATTTCTCCCATGTGCTTCTCAAGACGCAGTTTCATATTTTCCGGATTACAGATATAGTCGGTTGTAATAAAACCTGTCAACTTCCCGTCAGCAGCCAGCTCCCTACGGAGTTCCATGGATTCTTTTTCCGGGAAATGTACTTCCTTACATCCCTGGCAGTTGATCATAAAAACCTTTTTTCCGTCCACCAGTGATGCGATAGTTTCCTTTGATTTCAGTTCAGTAATCAGCATATCACTTCATCTCCCTTATCGCATTTTTTCCGGCTTTGATCTTGCTTACTAACGGAATCTTGGAGGAACAGATAAATTCACAGGAACGGCATTCCACACAGTCCATTACATTCATGTCCTTCATACCCTGCCAGTTCTGCTCATCCGCAAATTTTGCAAAATACAGCGGTGAAAGTTCCATTGGACAGACGTCTACGCAGCGTCCGCATTTGATACACTCCACAGGCTGAGTCCGGTCAGTATCAATGGCAATGATTCCATTGGAGCCCTTCATCATAGGAACATTGAGATCAGTAAGCTCAAATCCCATCATTGGACCGCCCATTTTGATCGTAACATCATCATCTGTTGTTCCGCCGCAGTAGTCGATCATTTCTTTTACACTGGTACCGATCTTGACAATATAATTTCCAGGATTTTTGATCTTTTCTCCGGTCACTGTTGCCACACGTTCGATCAGCGGCATTCCTGTACAGATCGCATCAGAAATAGCCTTAACGGTACTGATGTTGCTGACAACAACTCCCACATCTGCCGGCAACCCGCCCTTCGGAACGGTTCTTCCCATTACACGCTTGATCAGAGTTTTTTCTGCTCCCTGCGGATATTTGGTCTTTGCTGTAACAACTTCAATGTTATCGCAGTCGGCAAGCTTCTCTTCCATCAGCGCAATGGCATCTGGCTTGTTGTCCTCGATCACGATGATACCTTTCTGTGCATCAACAGTCTTAAGCACTGCTTTCAGACCGTAGATAATATCATCTGCAAATTCCAGAAGTACTCTGTGATCTGCAGTCAGCAGAGGCTCACATTCACACCCGTTCAGAAGAACTGCTTCGATCGGTTTATTTGGCTTTAATTTAACAGCAGTTGGGAAACCTGCGCCGCCCATACCTACGATTCCTGCCTCACGGACAATTTCGATAATCTCATCCGGTGTAAGTTCTTCATATCCTTTATGCGGTTTTACAGATTCATGCAGAGTATTTTTTCCATCAGATTCAATTACAACAGCCATAACCTCACTGCCTCTGGTGGCGTGAAGACGTGGCTCTACTGCGACTACAGTTCCGCTGACACTTGAATGTACAGGAGCGCTGATAAAGGCAGATGCCTCACCGATCTTCTGACCTACCTTAACGGTATCGCCCACCTGCACAATTGGATCTGCAGGAGCTCCCAGATGCTGTGACATGGAAATAACAACTGTCTTCGGCTCCGGAAATCTTTTAAGAGAAAGATGTTCACTGAACTCCTTGCGCTCTGATGGATGAACGCCGCCATAGTAGCCTGCGAATCTTTCTTCGCGGACAGCTTTCACATAATCATTGATCACCTTGAAATTGGTTTTGGAATAATCGCGAAGCTGTACCGGCTGATTTAAAAATTCCTCAAGACGTCCCTGCTTTTCAAGTCTTCTGTAAATTTTCTCCCATGCGCAGTCCTTGTTTCCATCCACCTCGCATTTGCCGTCCTTTGCACCGCCGCACTGTCCGTTGACAAGACTCTTGGAACAGTCAACGATAGGACAGATGCCTCCTGTAAGGTTCAGATAACACTGTGCGCAGGCATCACAGCTCTTTTTGGTCAGAGCCATTCCGTGATGTCCGGTATAGTTCAGAGAATTGCTGGCAGCATATACAGGCTTACCTGCAAGATCTGCAACTGTCTGAATACCCAGTCCACAGGAAATCACAATAACATTTTCTGTTCCCTCCGGAATAATGTCCTGTAATTTTTTCTCAGTCTGAGTTTTGTTGCACAGAAAATCAACCTTTACACTGCCTGTAACTGTTTTTCCCTGCTCAGCAGCAAATTTCTCAAACTCACCACATTCCGGTTCTTCAATAGTATCAAATTCCTTGAAGCACTTGTTGCAGGCAACAATGAACAGATGATCCTTATCTGCTAATAATTCTGCCAGCTCATCGTTACTTTTTAACTTATACTTGGTGTAGTTTTCCAATTGCTCACCTTCCTTGTCAAATTGATATACAAGCTTTCTGCTTCTCTGTTGCGTTATTTTTCCCTCTGCATTCAGAAAAACAACCGGCAGATCACTCAGCTTTACAGTTAATACACTTTAGTATAACACATATTAGCCATATTTTCCATTTTAATTGTATATTTTTCATTACAAATATGCATTGTATACAAAAAAACTCCGATCTTTTTCCTCTTGCAAAATATTACCTGTATATCTTTACCTTATTCTTCTCTTTTCAGCCTTGGAAGATTCCATCTGTAGTGAGCTGCCAGATATCGGATAAGAAATACCACTGCAGAAGCTGCTACCATTGCCGCTACCGTCCCAAAACTTCTGGACATATATACACATACCACTGCTCCCACAATAGAAGCGCAGGCATAAATATGCTTAACAAAGATATAAGGTGGAACTCCTGCCATCATATCTCTCAGAAGGCCTCCGCCGACTCCTGTAATGGTTCCCACAAATACAAGAAGAAACGTATTGTCCATATACCCGTGATGAATTCCTGTATTTACGCCTACCACAGTAAAAATTCCAAGTCCTATGGTGTCCATGATCAACATAAAACGATCATAGATCTCTCTGAAATGGCCTTCCAGAAGTTCTTTTTTCAGATAAAGCACCCAGAATACCACACAGGAAGTGGCAGTTGCCACAATGGTATAAACCGGCTTCTGAAACATCCCCGGAGGAATAATTCCCAGAACAATATCACGGATCATACCGCCGCCTACAGAAGTGACTACTCCAAGAACACAGACGCCAAAAATATCCATTCTTCTTCCTACACCCACCATGGCTCCGGAAGCCGCAAAAGCTATGGTTCCAATCATTTCCATAATAAAAGTAATGATTTCCTGCATAATTTTATTTTTCTCCCCATTCTATTGATCTTAATTTATTTCAGATATATTATGCCCCAAGCCGGTTCCGGATCTTTCTATAATAAAGAAATCCCACCAGATCAGCCAGGATCCAGCCAACAGGAATCGCCCACCAGATAGCAGATACTCCTAACTGCGGCATGGGCGCAAAAAGATAAGCCAGAACCACTCTTGTTCCAAGGGAAAGAACTGTCAAGATCAATGACATTACCGGTCGCTCAATTCCCCTATACAGACCATACAGCAAAAACAGACAGCCGATTCCCCAGTAAAAAGTGCCTTCTATGTGGAGATAATGAACGCCTGCACAAACAATCTCCGGTTCTGCCCCCGATAAAAATATACGAATAAGAGGCGCAGCAAAAATCCACACCAGCACTGAAATACAAACACAAAAGCCTGCCGATACCTTTACCGCAAGACCGGAAGCTTTTTGGATCCTGTCATATCTCTCTGCTCCGTAATTCTGAGAAACAAACAGTGAAAATGCATTTCCAAATTCCTGCGCCGGCATATATGCCAGAGTATCAATTTTTACTGCCACAGCAAAAGCTGCCATGATCACTGTCCCAAAGCTGTTCACCAGCCCCTGGATCATCAGTATGCCAAAATTCATCACTGACTGCTGAGCGCAGGTCAGCGTGGAATACTGAACTACTCTGTTCAAAGTTTCCCGTTCCATATGCATGTGTTCTTTCTTCAGCCGCAAAAACGGAATTTTCCAGATGGTATATCCTGCTATTCCGATCCCGGATACTGCCTGGGCAAGAACCGTAGCTTCTGCCGCTCCTCCCACACCTCTGTCCAATCCTGCCACAAACCAGATATCAAGGACAATATTCAATATAGAAGAAATTGCCAGAAACCACAGAGGCACTACAGAATTTCCGATTGCACGAAGGAGACAGGAAAAATAGTTATACAAAAATGTAAAAATAATTCCTGCAAAAATAATTCTGATGTAAGTGTGCATCAGAGGATAAACTTCTTTCGGAATCTGAAGAAGATGAAGAATCGGCTCTGTACATACAAATACCGCCACATTCATGACTATAGCTACAATTCCCACAAACAGGAAAGATACCCACATACTTTTTTTCAGTTCCTGCTCATTTCCCGCTCCATAGGCAATGGAAAATACTGCTCCGCTTCCCATACAGAGTCCGATGATAACTGAAGTAAGAAACGTCATCAGAGTATAGGCAGACCCTACTGCAGCCAGAGCTCCCGCTCCCAAAAACCTGCCTACCACCATAGTATCGGCAATATTATAGACCTGCTGAAGAAGATTTCCCAGAATCATGGGAACCGCAAAAATCAACATGGTCTTTAATATATTTCCCTCTGTCAGGTTTTTTTCCATTTTTACTGCTTTTTTCATTGTTACATTTATACCTTTCTGCTCTGATATCTGTAAAATTATAAGATATTTCGTACAAAAAAGTCAACAGACGACAACTTGGAATCTGTATATTTTTCCGGATAAAACAAGAATCCGGAAATACCTGTTTCCAAGTATTCCCGGATTCTTAATAGCAGGGGATGAGAGAATCGAACTCCCACCAAAGGTTTTGGAGACCCCTATCATACCATTTGACCAATCCCCTTTGCGATTACTTTATGAATTATACATTCAAAAGAAACAATTGTCAATAGGCGAATGTTATTTTTTGTAAAATAATTCACCTGTAGTCCATTACACATATTCTTCCAAAGGAAATGGTATCTTTCTTTATGCCGATAGTCAAAAACCGGTATGAGTTTATTTTTCACCCCATACCGGCTTTCGTCATTCTGTTTATTCTGCTACAAAATTTTGCAGCCAGACTCCTTTTTTTACAAGGATAAATCCTATCAGTGATTTTATAATGTCTGCCGACTGAACCAGAGCAAAAATAGCTACTACCGACAGATTTGTATACCTGCTCAAAATAAAAGCAAGGGTTACACTGACACACCACATAAATACGCTGTCAAATAAAAAGGTAACGATTGTTTTGCCTCCTGACCGCAAAGTAAAATATGCGGCATGAAGAAACGCGCTGTTTGGCATAAAAATCGCTGAGATCATAATAAACCTACAGGCCAGCTCTTTTGCCTGCGGATTCGTATTGTAAAGCTCCGGAAAAACAGGCGCCATCAAAAGAAGCACCAGCGCTACGCCCACACAGCAAAATACAGAAAACGCAATCATTTTATTATCTGTATCCCTGGCTTTTTTCATATCTCCTGCTCCCAGAAGCTGACCTACCACAATAGCAACCGAATCTCCCAGAGCAATGAACACAATATTAAAAACATTACTGATTGTATTGGAAATATTCTGGGCTGCTACAACATTTAAGCCACGAATGGAATAGCACTGAGCAAGTATAGCCACTCCGCATGCCCATAAAGCTTCATTTAAAAGCAGCGGCGTACCTTTTACAAAAATCTTCCATACCAGATTTCGCGGTACTTTCAGAGTACGGTATAAACCTTTGATAAAAGGAAGCCGTTCTGTGTTTCTGGACGTCCAGATCAGAATAATAAAAACCTCCACATAACGGGAAAGTACAGTTGCAATAGCCGCACCCTTAACACCTAATTCAGGAAATCCAAATTTTCCGTAAATTAAAAGATAATTGAAAACAAGGTTTACACAAACAGCTGTAACGCCTGCCTTCATAGGCAAAACAGTTTCTCCACATTCTCTCAGTGTACTGGAATATACCTGTCCCAGCATAAAAGGGGGCAGACCGATCAGCATAATGTAAAGATATTGTTTTCCATACATTAATGTAGCTCTTATTTCCTCTGCGCTTCCCTCTCCATGAAGATAAATACGGATCAGGGCATCCCCTGATATTAAAAATACCAGAGCAGTTGCTACAGTCAGGATGACTGCCAGCCAAAATTTATATCGGAAAGTCTGGCGCACGCCTTCGTGATCTTTCTGTCCAAAATACTGTGCTGTAAAAATACCCGCACCTGCCAGTCCGCCAAACATACATAGATTATATACAAAAATCAACTGATTCACGATGGCCGCTCCTGACATCTGCTCAGTTCCGATCCGTCCGATCATAATGTTGTCAAGAAGACTGACAAAATTTGTAATTCCATTTTGGATCATGATAGGAATCGCAATCGCAAGAACCATCTTGTAAAAGGCCTTATCTCCTATAAACTTTCTCCAAAATGCTGTTTTCTTCTGTGTCATTTCCATAAAATTCCTCCTCTCCTCTTTTATAAGTTGATCTTCTTCCGCATAAGCGCACTGAAAATTAGGATACTATAGAAAGAAAAAATATTCAAGTTTTTTATGATGAAAAAAGAAAAATGCCTAAAAACATCCCTGTTTTATCTCTTCGCCTTATATATAGGAAGCATTTTAAGTACAAAAAACCAGTACCCTTGTCTGGTACTGGCTTCATTGTCACCGAACGTTCCCTTCCGGTTGCTGTTCCTAAATGACGTAAATAGAAGTTTCTGCAAATAAAAAAATAGCTCATTTCCTATAAGGAAAAAAGTAGCCCCACCGGCTACTCATATTGCACTTTCAAAACTACATACATGTTGACATTGGAATCATTTTAACCTTGCTTATGCTCGATCGCGGTCACCTCATGACTCCGTCATTCGGTGCCTTTTGCTTCGCAAATGTCCAATCCAGTTAAGAACCACTCCTTCACAAGCAAGCTTGCTCCGTCCTGTTTCTTTCCTGTCTTGACCGCTTTCTCGCTTTTTGGTCAAGCCCTCGACCTATTAGTAGCAGTCAGCTCCATACGTTACCGCACTTCCACCTCTGCCCTATCTACCTCGTCGTCTTCAAGGGGTCTTACTTCTTTCGAATGGGATATCTCATCTTGAGGGGGGCTTCACGCTTAGATGCCTTCAGCGTTTATCCCTTCCAGGCTTGGCTACCCGGCCGTAGACTTGGCAGTCTAACCGGTACACCAGCGGCCCGTCCATCCCGGTCCTCTCGTACTAAGGACAGCTCCTCTCAG
>Stewie_p2__coassemble_1112_pt1 | contig 39317 bp, 37 predicted proteins | sample Stewie_p2__metabat2_high_PE_008 | metagenome-assembled genome bin Stewie_p2 | reverse complement strand
TCTCAGACAGCTCATTTACTTTATCACATCTCTTTTTGTTTGTCAAGAACTTTTTCAAGTTTTTTTGATGTTTTTCGATGTGTTGTCAGGTAATTCGCTCTCTCGCTGACAGCTTGTTTACTTTACCACACTCCGAAATGATTGTCAACAAGTTTTTTGACTTTTTCCAAAGTTTTTCAAATTGTTTCTTCAAAAGAATCATTTCTTTGCGACAGCCAGATTAATTTACCACGTTCTTCCTCTTCTGTCAACTGTTTTTTCCAAAACTTTAAAACAACATTTTTCAAAAACTTATCAAAACAACCTGTACATTTTTTCAAAACAACAATTTTCATAACATGAAAGAGTAAATCTCACGCTTCTAATCCGTAGTGGAATTTCATTTTGCACAACACAAACGGAAATCATTCTTTCAGAGGATTGATTGCAAACAACACATAACAATAGATTTTACTCTTATAATTCGGCTGAAAGTCAACTATTAAAATGAAACTTTAGCATAAATATTACCCTTTCTCCGGTTTTCAATTTATCTCCAATTGCAAATTTATCTTTTTTTCTGTATAATATAAGAAATTTTGCAAATTACAAGGAGGAAACGATATGAAAGGAACTTTATACGGCGTCGGCGTAGGACCGGGAGATCCGGAACTGATGACACTGAAAGCAGCGCGCCTGATCCGTGAGAATAAAATCATTGCTGTACCGGGGGCTGATCCACAAGATACTGTCGCCTACAAAATTGCAGTACAGGCAGTACCGGAGCTCTCAGAAAAAGAACTTCTTCCCATCTATATGCCTATGACCCACGATCCGGAAGAACTGGAACGAAATCATGCAAAAGGAGCTCAGACACTGGAATATCATTTGGAACAGGGAAATAATATTGTTTTTCTGACTCTGGGAGATCCCTGTGTGTACTCCACCTTTTCTTATCTTCAGAAACGTGTGGAGCAAGACGGTTATCACACAGAGCTTGTCAGCGGCATTACATCTTTCTGTGCTGCAGCGGCACGTCTGAACATTCCTCTTTCCGAGTGGAATGAGCAGCTTCATATTATTCCCGCTGTTCATCGTCTGGACAGTACATTAACCGAATCCGGCAATTACATACTGATGAAATCCGGAAGAAAAATGAATCAGGTAAAAGAAATTCTTGCCCAGAGCAATCATGATGTCATGATGGTAGAAAACTGCGGTATGGAAAATGAGCATATTTATCACAGTGTGGAAGAAATTCCCGACGATGCAGGCTATTACTCTCTGATCATTGCCAAAGAAAAGAAAAACTCACATGATTGAAACAAAAAACCTTACAAAAACCTTTGACAGCTTTACTGCTGTAGATCATCTGGATCTTAAAATTGAATCCGGTGAGTTTTTCGGACTTCTCGGACCAAACGGAGCAGGCAAAACAACCACCATCAGTCTTTTGTCCACGCTTCTTCTTCCCACAGAGGGCGAAATTCTTATTGACGGGCAGGTGCTTACCAGAAACAGACCTGATCTGAAACGCAAAATCAGCGTGATCACCCAGGAGTATTCCATGCGCCAGGATATGAACATGGATGAGATCATGGAATATCAGGGACGACTGTATTTTATGTCAAAAAAAGAAATCCGCCGCCGTACAGAAGAGCTTCTGGAGTTCTGTGATCTTCTGAAATTCCGGAAGCGTACTGTCCGCAAGCTTTCCGGAGGAATGAAACGCAAGCTTATGGTCTGCCGGGCGCTTCTTACAGAACCCGAAATACTGCTTCTGGACGAACCCACCGCAGGTATGGATGCTCTTTCCAGAAGACAGATGTGGAATCTTCTGCGTCAGCTGAACGGCAAAAATCTTACGATTCTTCTTACTACTCATTATATGGAAGAAGCCCAGTCGCTCTGCGGTCGTGTAGCTCTTATGGATCACGGAAAACTGGAAGAGGTAAATACTCCTTCTGGACTGATTGACAGCCTTGGAAAATATACAGTGGATGAAACTTCCGCCGAATGTACCAGAAGCCATTATTTCCACAGCCGCAGGGAAGCCATTGATTTTCTTTCTTCCCTGTCATGTCAGGCAACGCTTCGTGAAACAACTCTGGAAGATGTGTTTGTAGAACGGGCAGGCAGACACCTGTCCCCTTCATAAAGGAGAATATCATGGGAATACTTACAATTTTATGGGAAAAGTGGGTGGAGTTTCGAAGAGATTTTTATAAAATCACCCTTGCAGCCATGATAGCCCCTCTTATGTATCTGGTTGTTTTCGGCATGGGGATCCAAACTATGTCCCATGGAGAACCTTATCTGAACTTTCTGATTCCCGGCGTAGTTTCGCTAACCACCATGAACGGTAGTTTTAATGCTATTGCCCAGAATCTGAACGTGCAGCGTCTTTACGAAAAAGCTTTTGACCAGGTTATGATTTCCCCTACACCTCTTTGGCAGTTTATTGCCGGGCAGATCATCGGCGGCAGTCTCCGTGGTCTGTATGCAGGAAGCATTATTTTAATTCTTACCATGCCCATTGAAACAGGACTGATTTTTAATGGATGGTCATTTTTTATAATGTTTTTAAACGGCGCTGTATTTTCCGCAATCGGAGTAGTGGTTTCCTTTCTGGCAAAAAACCATGCAGATGTTCCCCGTTTTTCCAATTACATCATCATGCCGATGGCCTATCTGTGCAACACCTTTTTTTCAATGGAAAAAATCCCCGGCATTCTGGGTGATATTGTAGCCGCACTGCCTTTGTCCCAGACAAGTCAGATGATCCGCACCATTTCCTGCAGCGGCAAAGTAAACTTTACCGGAATCGGAATCCTGCTTCTTTATCTTTTTGTTTTTACAGCAGGAGCCTCCTGGTTCATTTATAAGAAAAAAAATATTTAGTTTAAAAAAGCAGGAATAACTCCGTTTACAATTCCGGGTATTCCTGCTTTTATTCTATCAGCGTCTTACCCCGCCGCCTTTTGTACGGTTATAGGATTTTTCCGCACGGAAGATCCTGATAAGATGCTTTTCTTTTTTATTCAGTTTTCTTTCCGAACAGGGAAGTATTCTTACATATGCCTGCCTTCCATATTTGATATCGGCATATACGTCTCCGTTTCCTTTTCCGTTAAAATGCGAGTGGACTCTGTGATACACATGAATGGACTGTCCTACATAAACATCCTTATATCTTCGAAACCCTCGCCCCCTGGGCTGATTATCATAAATAAGGATCACATAACAACCGGGACCGTCCTGATACTTATATCCGGAAGTTCCTTTTCCCCCTCTCCAGGAACTGATCCAGTTTTTTTCGAAATCTTTCCAGAATAACATTCCTTTGGAAATAATCTTATTCCTTTTTCTCCTGTCCATAAAAAAAGATGCCACAGGCCGTATGATCGTGATAAATGCCAACACTCCCAGGATTCCCAGAGCCAGGTACATAATCACCTGTCCGGGATCCAGAGATTTTATACTGACCGTTTCTGGTATCTTTTTCAATATTTCTCTGCCGTATTCTGATAAATCCATATCATCCCTTATCCTCTGAAATATATTTCACACTTCTCCCCATACATTTCTGCTTTTATAACAACTCTCCCAGATATTTTTCAAAGCATACTCCCTCATTCCGATCGGTTCCCTCAAGAACCGTATCATGGATTGCCCCGGAAAGAAATTTTACTGCTTTTTTTACAGTTTCCACAGTATCCATTCCTTTTACCATACCGGCGCTTAAAACAGAGGCAAAAAGATCTCCGGTACCGGAATAGCTTCCTCCTTCTTTTTTTGAAGTAACCCAGGACTGACATCTGTCATTTACGATCAGATTAGCCATTTCCACAGCTTTACCCGGATCATCTATATAAAGATCAATTCCCGTGATCACTGCTTCTGTATGAAAATCTTTTGCAATCTTCTGTCCGATTTTCTGAATTTCAATCATAAATTTTTTTGTTTCCAGACCGGACAGATACTCCCACCGATTATGCATTTCCTCTTTTCCATAAAGAAGAAGCAGAGCTTCCGTAAGATTTGGAGTAACTACGCTTGCCTTTTCTGCAAGTTGACGCATTTTTTCACAAAGCGATTCTGTATAAATCGGATACGCAGCCCCATTATCCCCAAGAATCGGGTCTGCCAGTATTCGGGTATCTTCATCTGCAAATCTTTCTATAAATTTCAGAGCCATTTCTGCCTGAACGTCCCCAGCCAGGAATCCGGTATAAATTCCGTCCGGATGAAAATTCATTTTTTTCCATTGATCCATGATCTCTTCCATATGCTCTGTATAATCATCATAATAATAGGACGGAAACCCTGTCTGAGCACTTAAAACAGCAGTTGGAAGCGGGCAGGCCTGTACCCCCATCACTGAGATTACAGGAATTGCCGCTGTCAGAGAACATTTTCCCAAACCGGATAAATCGTTTAAAACAGCAATCTTCTTCAAAATTTCTCTCCTTAACTTGCATTTTCTTTTGCTGTGCTATAGAATATCATCAACTTGCATCTTCAAAAACAACCAGTTTTGCTTATTTTTAAGGGGACAGTTTATGATAAATCAACAGACTGCAACAAAAGAAAAGAAAAAAAATCAGGTTTTTCATTTTTCACAGGATGTCCAAAGTCCGGAGCACCTGTATCTTCAGGTTTACCACCATTACAAAGATCTGATCGCGGCGCAAAAGCTTCTTCCGGGAAGCCGGATGCCCTCTCTGCGCAAATGCTCCCAGGAACTTCAGCTAAGCCGCACCACTGTAGAAAACGCATATCTCCAGCTTGCGGCAGAAGGTTACATTATCTCAAAAGCCCAGAGCGGCTACTATGTCACTGATATTGCCATGAAAGGCCCTCTGCCCCGCCAGACAAAAAAATCTTCTCTTCCTCCCTGCCGATATGACTTTTCTTCCTCCGGTGTAGATCGGGAAAGCTTTCGCTTTGATCTGTGGCAGAGATATCTGAAAAGCGCACTGCGACAGAATGAACGTCTGCTCACTTACGGAGAACCTCAGGGGGAAGCAGATTTTCGTCAGGCTCTTTCTGACTATGTTTACCAAAAACGAAATATCGCCTGTTCTCCTGATGATATTGTGGTTGGCGCAGGAGTCCAGAGTCTTCTGCAGATACTCTGCCCTCTGATCCAGGACAAAAAGACTGTATCGTTTCCCACCCCTTCTTTTGTCCAGGGCAGCACTGTATTCTCAGATTTTGGTTTCCGGATCCAGTACCGCAACAAGGACAGCGACGTAATTTACGTTTCCCCTGCTCACATGACGAAATGGGGGGAGATTATGCCTGTTTCCAGAAGGCTGGAACTGATCCGATATGCCGCAGCCCACAAAAGTCTGATCATTGAGGATGACTTTGAAAATGAATTTGTTTACCTGCAAAAACCCACGCCTTCTCTTTTCAGTCTGTCAGGAGGACACGAGGTTGTATACATGGGTTCTTTTTCCAGACTTTTGCTGCCTTCGATCCGTGTAAGTTTTATGGTCCTCCCGCCGGAACTTTCTGAAGCCTACCGCAAAAAGGCGGAATGCTATAATCAGACCGCCTCCAAGGCGGAACAGATCGCTTTATGCCAGTTTATCCGAGACGGTCATCTTTCTGCTCAGACCCGACGACTGAAACGTCTGTATTCTGCCAAACAAAAAGAGCTTCTCACCGTTGTCAGAGAAACTTTTGGAGCAGACTGCAGTATTCAGATCGGAGCAGCCGGAACCAGTCTTGCCCTTACGCTTCCCTGTCAGACAGACGGAGCATCCATAAAAAAAGCAGCGCGACTTCTGGGACTGCACCTGAGTATCCTGAAGGAAGACCAGTCTGCCATCACTCTGCTGCTTTCCTGCTCCTCCATGCCCACAGGAGACTTTCGCCCTGCCTGTGAGCTTCTGAAGCAGGTAATCCACAGTTTTTAATCTCTCCGGTTATCGATCATGTAAAGCAAGGCATTGCAGATACAGGCTGCAATATTGCTTCCCCCCTTACGTCCCCGCGCCACAATATAGGGCGCTCCTGACTCCATGATCAGTTCTTTTGACTGAACCACATTTACAAAACCTACAGGAACGCCGATGATCAACTCCGGATCCAGCTTTCCTTCCTGGATCAGTTCATAAAGACGCACAAGAGCTGTGGGTGCATTTCCAATGGCAAAAATCAGTTTTTTATTCAGAGCTGCTGCCTTATCCATACTGGCAGTGGCTCTTGTTGTGCCATTCTTTTTTGCCGCCTCCGCTACATCCTCATCCGACATAAAGCAGTAAACCTCGCCTCCGTACCGAGCAAGAGCACGTTTGTTGATTCCCGATTTTGCCATCTGGGTATCTGTTACAATACAGGCTCCGCCTTTTATGGCTGCCATAGCCTTTTCGATCACCTCAGAAGAAAAACAGAGATTGTCCGCATAATCAAAATCTGCGCTGGTGTGAATACATCTTTTTACCACAAGTTCTGTTCCCGGAATCAATTTTTTATCTCCCAGCTCCTCTGTTATGATCTCAAAGCTTCGTTTTTCAATATCCATAGGCTTTACATTTTCAAGCTGGACCTTCATTCTTCTGTTCCTCCTGTTCCTTCTTCCAAAATCTCATAAATTTTTTTCATATCCAGATGTTTCCGAAGCTCTGCCGCCAGAATATCATACTGAGTTTCCTTAAAAGCAGCAAAATCCACTCCCTCCATCTGAGATACGTCAATGCCTTTTTTCTTTCCGGCTGCACGGATCAGAGCAAGAGCAGACTCCTCTTTATCAAAAATCCCATGTACATAGGTACCGCAAACATTTTCAAAAACAGTTCCTTCTGTTTTTTCCTGTCCTGTCACTCCATCCTTTGTCCAGGTACTGGCCTTTGCCCCGGACTTCCAGGTGCTTTCTCCCATATGGATCTCATAGCCGGTAAATTCTACACCGCTAAGATCCCGGTAGTCCCCCTCCATGTCCAGATATTTTCCTATTACCTGAGTTCTGGTTTTCTTTTCTGCAAATACAGTATCCATTGGCAAAAGTCCCATTCCTCTCATGGTTCCTCCTGCTTCTACCTTATAAGGATCACTTAAAGATTCTCCAAGCATCTGATATCCGCCGCAGATACCAAAAATCAGCGTACCTTTTGCCGCAGCCTTTAAAATAAGAGCCTCCATTCCGCTTTCCCGAAGCCACTGAAGATCCTCCATAGTATTTTTGGTTCCCGGCAGCATGATCACATCCGGATTTTTCAGATCAGAAACATGCTTTACATAGCGAAGAGACACACCAGGAATACTTTCCAGCGGATTAAAGTCCGTAAAATTGGAAATTCTTGGCACACGGATCACTGCAATGTCGATCTGACCAATTTCCTGGTTTCTGTCAAACCGGTCTGTAAGACTATCCTCATCTTCCACCTGGATATCAAGATAAGGCGCAACGCCTACCACCGGAATACGGCATTTTTCCTCCAGCATTTCCACACCCGGATCAAGAATCGTTTTGTCACCGCGGAACTTATTGATGATCAGGCCTTTTACCATTTGCCGTTCATCCGGCTCCAGAAGCTCTACCGTTCCATAAAGCTGGGCAAATACACCGCCTCTGTCAATATCTCCCACAAGAAGAACCGGAGCCTTTGCCATTTTTGCCATACCCATGTTTACAATATCTTCTGATTTCAGATTGATCTCTGCCGGACTTCCTGCGCCTTCGATCACAATAATGTCATTTTCTGCAGCAAGAGTCTCAAAAGCCTTCATCACATCCGGTACCAGTTTTTTCTTATATTTAAAATAGTCTCTGGCGCTCATAGTTCCAAGTACCTCGCCATTGACGATCACCTGAGAACCTACATCATTGGTAGGTTTAAGAAGAATAGGATTCATGAGAACAGAAGGAGCAATTCCTGCCGCCTCTGCCTGCATCACCTGCGCTCTTCCCATTTCAAGGCCTTCCTCTGTAATAAAAGAATTCAAAGCCATGTTCTGTGATTTAAAGGGCGCCACCCGGTAACCGTCCTGCTTAAAAATACGGCACAGTCCTGCAGCAAGAAGGCTTTTTCCTGCATTGGACATTGTACCCTGTACCATAATTGCTTTTGCCATATTTATTCTCCCTCCAGACCTTTTTTCAGAGCTTCCAGAAGTGTCTTGTTTTCCTGATGTGTACGCACCGCAACCCGGTAAAAACCTTCTGTCAGTCCCGGATAGTTGCTGCAGTCCCGGATGATCACTCTGTTTCGGATCCCTTTTTCAAATAATCCGGGCTCTCCCCGGAAAAAAATATAATTTGCCTCAGAAGGATACACAGTAAATCCCAGTTCCTCCAGACCTTTTTTCAGGTAAAGAGCCTCCTTAAATATTGTTTCTCTTCCCTCTTCCACATAAGAAACTTCTTTCAGAGCAGCAATCCCTGCCATCTCTGCCATAACAGAAATATTCCATGGCTGCGTGACCTGAGACATTTTTTCCAGAAGTTCTTCATTTTCGCAGAGACCATAGCCCAGCCGAATCCCCGCCATAGCATAGCGCTTTGTGAACGCCTTCAGGATAAAAAGATTATGATATCTGGAAAGCTGAGCTTTCAGGGAATATTTTCCCGGCTCTTTTACAAAGTCAAGAAAGCACTCGTCCACCACTAAAAGGATTCCCAGCTCTCTGCACCGTCTCAGCACATGAAAAAGAATTTCCCTGTCTGTAAGGATTCCTGTAGGATTATTGGGATTGCAGAGAAACACCATATCCAGATCTCCGTGAAGCCGGTCAATAAAGTCCTCCTGCATGCAAAAGCCGTCTTCTTCCCTGAGAAGCACATGTTCCACCTGACACCCCACACTTGTAAGAGCCTGTTCGTATTCTGCAAATGTGGGTACAGGGATCAGAGCCTTTTTGGGGCGTACTGCCTGACAGAGCGAAAAAATAAGCTCCGCTGCTCCGTTTCCACAGACAATATGCCGGGGTTCCATATCCTCGTACTCTCCCAGAGCTTCTTTTAAAGGCGCATAGCCTACCTGAGGATAATCTCCTGCTCTGTCCAGACTGTTTCTTACTGCCTGTTTTACACTTTCCGGTGTGCCAAGGGGATTACAGTTGGCTGAAAAATCCATGCAGTTCTGATAAGTATATATGTTTCCTCCATGTACGTGTTTCATATTTCTGTCTCCTGTATGTCTACTGTTCCCATCTTTCTACTGCAAAATCCACTCCGATATCTTATGCTGCGCAGCTTTCGGAAATCCCATATGCCTACAACAGAACCTCTAATGCCAGACGCAAACCCGCACAGATTACAAGGCTCAATACCGCAGTGGCATACATCAGTCTGTTTGCCTTTATGATATCCTCCGTTTCTACCGGACGCAGACTGTCTCCAATGGTGGGTTTTTCGTATAATTTTCCAAAATAATATGCATTTCCTGCAAGCTGAATCTCAAGGGCTCCCGCCATTGCCGCTTCTGTCTGGGCAGAATTTGGACTTGCATGATTTCTTCTGTCTCTTTTATATATTTTTGCAGCATTTTTCCCATTCATTCCTGCGAAAAAAGATGCCGCTACCATCAGCCATCCGGAAATTCTTGCCGGAAGATAATTGGCAACATCATCAAGCTTTGCCGCACATCTTCCAAAATAAAGATATTTATCGTTTTTATAGCCAAGCATGGAATCCATAGTGTTAATACCTTTATAAAGAAACATCAGAGGGGCTCCGCCCACAGCCATATATATCATAGGTGCGATCACACCGTCAGAGCAGTTTTCTGCCACTGTTTCTACAGTAGCCTTTGTAACCCCTTCTTCTGTAAGGGATTTTGTATCACGCCCCACGATCATAGATACCGCATACCTTGCTTCCTCTATGATTCCGTTTAAAAGTCTGTCATGTACTTTCATGCTTTCATCCTTTAAGGATTTTGTTGCAAGAAGCTGATAACACCAGAAAGTTTCCAGCACGCATCCCAGCATCGGAATATTCCGGTACAAAACAGATAAGATCACTGCCGGAATCCCAAAAGATAATACACAAACCAGAATTGTTTCCAGAAAGCCTCCCAAAAGCTCTCCTTTTTGTGTTTTTGGAAATATTCTTCTGATTCCCTTTTCAAGTACAGCAATCAAATTTCCGATCAGACATACCGGATGGTACAGCCATCTTGGATCTCCGATCAGAAGATCAAGTAAAAACCCTGCTGTCAGGGCAATGGTATGATAAAGCAAAATTTCCTCTTCCTGACACAGCATCCGTTTACCGGCTGTGTCTCTGTTTTTTATATTCCAGACATTTTTTCAGAAATGCCTCCGGCACCTTCTGATTCCCATAATAATAGAGATGTGGAAAACCGGCCATCAGAGTATCCGTTCCATGAATACAATCCCATCCTCTGATGCTTTCCGGTTTTTCTGCACGGAAATCCGTTCCGCAGGTTTCTGAATCAAAATAGTGAAATTCATGAGCAGGAATCCTGCCAAGGGCTTTTTCTCCCAGAACCGGATTCTGCTGAGTCAGCATAATATACCCGAACCGTGAAAGCCTTGGCGTGCGGAACACTTTTCCCGGGATCACACCTGCCATTTTGCATAATCGTCCCTCCATATCCTCCATTTCTTCATGAAGATACATGAAACCTCCGCACTCTGCCATACAGGGCATTCCTCCATTTAAGGCATCTCTGATCTCAGTTTTTATAGACTGGTTCTGTTCCAGCTCTTTTCCGTTCATCTCAGGATAGCCCCCGTACAGCAGAATACCATCCAGATTTTCCGGAAGCTTTTTATCATGTATAGGCGAAAATCGGACAAGCTCTGCTCCCATTTCTTTTAACAGGTTAAAATTATCCTCATAAAAGAAGCAAAAAGCCTCATCCTCTGCCACTCCGAGCCTTACAGACTGCTCAAGGATATATTCTGCTGTCAGGGAAACCTCTTCCATCTCCGGTGCGCTTTGGGCAAGCTTCAGGATCCCGTCTATATCCAAAGATTTCTCCAGCACTTCTGCAAGCTTCAAAAGTCTGTTCTTCAACTCCGGAATCTCATCTGGAAGCACCAGCCCTAGATGGCGGCTTTCGATTACGCAGTCCTCCACCTTCGGCACATAACCCAGAACAGAAATCCCAAGCTCCTGCTCCACCAGCGTCTTCATTCTGGGATACAACATAGGCGACATCTGATTAAAAATCACTGCCTTGATGCCGCTGTTCTTTCGGTATTCCAGAAAACCTTTGATATAGGCTGCCAGAGAAACGCTCATTCCTTTGCTGTTTACAATCAGAACCACAGGAGTCCGGGTTGTTTCTGCCAGATCATAGGCGCTTGCCTTTGTAGTGGTTCCGCCTACGCCGTCATAATATCCCATAACTCCTTCCATTACAGAAATATCGCAGTCAGAGGCATTTTTCTGAAAAATCCCTCTGGTGGTTTCTTGTGATGTAAAAAAAGTATCCAGGTTTCTTGATTTTGTTCCAATCACCCGGCTGTGAAACATGGGATCAATGTAGTCCGGACCACATTTAAAAGAAGCTGTTTTCAGTCCCCTGTTTACCAGCGCCTGTAAAAGTCCGCAGGTGATCAGCGTTTTCCCGCTTCCGCTGGCTCCTGCTGCCAGAAGTATTCTCGGTATTTTCATGGACCGTACCTCCTTTTATTTATGAGCCTGAATGGTGATCACATAAATAGGATTTTCTCCCATCATCATATGATAGCGTCCCACTGACTTTGACCGGGAGACCGCCATCTGAACAACCTCAGTTTCCCAGGAAACAGAAGCATCCTCCGCTTCCAGTTCACGGATACATTCCATTGCTTCGCTTACCGTTTCCAGTGTAATGCAGTTGATCACCATGCGAACCTGTGGATTTTTTTTCAAAAGCAGCCTTACAATTTCCTTCAGATTTCCTGAAGAGCCTCCGATAAACGCATGAGTAGGAGCAGGAAGCTCTTCCAACGCCTCCGGAGCCGTTCCTGCAACGATTTCCATATGATCAAGAGCAAACTTCTTTTTGTTCTCCTGCAAAAGCATAAGGGCATCTTCTTTTTTCTCAACTGCGAAAACTCTTCCCTCGCAGGCTCTGAGAGCCATTTCCACGGAAACGGAGCCTGTCCCTGCCCCTACGTCATAGCAGACAGAATCTTTTTTCAGCTTCAGCTTTCCAAGAGAAACCATGCGGATCTCCGATTTTGTCATGGGAGCCTTCCCTCTGATAAAAGCTTCATCCTCAACCCCATGGGTGGAAAGCAGAGGTTCCGCCTGTTCATTATATGCGCACACCACACTCAAAGCATCTCCCTGATATTCTGTCAGTTCACAGGCTTTTTTCATAAAAATCTTTTCGTTTTTGTAGGAAAGATTTTCCCCCACATAAAGAAGCACCTGTCCCATTCCATAAGAAGTCAGCTTACGGGCAAGCTGCGCTGTTCCGTCAGCAGTTCCCAAAATAGCAAACACTTTTTTGTGATTCCGGATCAGGGACACAAGATTGCAGGTTTTTCCATGGGCGCTGACAATTTCTGCATCCTCCCAGGAAAGACTGATTTTTGCCATAAAATACACAACTGAAGAAATCCCGCAGATCACCTCTGTATCTGTCCCCAGAAGGTCAAGAAGTTTTTTTGCTCCACTGTAAAATCCCACGTCACCGGAAAGCGCAATGACAATTCTCTCATATTCCGGATGTTCCGCAATATACTGTGCGATCTCATTGCTTCTGTATTCATAAAAAACATCCTGGTGTGGAAGGCGAACTGCGTCTGCCATTCTTCTGGCGCCAATAATAAGATCTGCCTTTTCCACAGCCTCTTTTCCCTGAATGGTAAGAGTTTCTCTGCTTCCCATACCAATCCCCAGAAGCGTAATATGAGGCCGATATGTAAAACCAAATTTCTCTGCCAGCATACGTCTGCACGCTCCGGGAGAAATTCCTGTATCGCCGGAAGGTCTTCCAATGATCACAGGAACTGCTCCACAGGAAATAGCTGCCTGGATTTTTTCCAGAAATCCGCCGGCTCTGCCGGAATCTTTTGTTACAAGATAACGACAGTCATACTGTCTGAGCATGGCCCGATTCATTTCCTCCGAAAAAGGTCCCTGCATGGCAATGAGATTCCTTCCTTCAAATCCCAGTTCTCTGCAGGCGTCTATTACAGAGGGAAGAGACAGCACCCTTGCAAAAATCCGTTTCTCATAATCCGGAATTTCCGTAAAAGCTTTCAGCTCCTTACTTCCTGTAGTAAGCAGAACATTACCGTCAGTTTCTTTCAGATATCGGACGGCATCCTCGGTACTTTCTACATAAACCGCCTGCTGATGCTCACTGTTGTTCCTCAGAACCCGTATGCAGGAAATCTCGATACTACTGCAGGCTGTGCGGATGTTTTCCGTCACCTCTGCCGCATAGGGATGAGTGGCATCCAGTACAAGCTGCGGCGCTTCCTTTTTTAAAAGCTCTTCCATCTCCGGCTCTGTAAGACGACCGGCATGAACATGAAGAAACTCTCCTTCCTGAAGAGATTTTGCCCCATATTCTGTAGCAACACAGCCAAGAACCGGAATCTGGTTTTCCGCAAGAAAACGGCAGAGTCCATAGCCCTCTGTTGTGCCGGCAAACACAATGACTTTATACATTCCGATATCCTCTTGGAGTCACCATTTTTCCATTGATCACTTTTGTCTGGGAATTTCCCACAAACACAGTAGTAAACATATCCACCTTTGTATCACGGAGTTCTTTAAGTGTCATAAGATGGTATTCCTCGCCTTCTCTTCCAATCATGGAAACTGTACCGCACACTGTTTCCGGAGATTTGTACTGCATCATCAGATCACAGGCTTTCTGGAGATAATCGTGACGTTTTCTGCTGGAAGGATTATAGAGGCAGATCACAAAGTCTGCCTGGGACGCTCCCAGAAGGCGCGCCTCAATTTTTTCCCACGGAGTCAGAAGATCGCTTAAGCTGATCAGACAAAAATCATGGATCAGCGGTGCACCAAGGACCGCAGCTCCACCGAGAGCAGCCGTTACACCTGGAATAATCTCAAGCTCCACCTGAGGATACTTTACACCAACCTCGTACATAAGGCCTGCCATTCCATAAACGCCTGCATCTCCGCTGCAGATCATAGAAACCACTTTGCCCTTTACAGCCTCCTCAAAAGCAAGGACACAGCGATCCACTTCTTTTTTCATCGGAGTGGTAAGAAACTCTTTGTCCGGAAAAGTATCCTTTACAAGGTCTACATAAACCGTATACCCAATAATGGTATCGCTGGCCTTTAACGCTTCCATGGCAATTCCGGTCATCTGGTCACAACCTCCCGGTCCGATTCCAACTACATAAATTTTATTCAAAATGTACCTCCCATTCCCGGAGCGCCAAAGCAGTGGTAACACCGTCGCCTCCGGATTTTCTTTTTATCAGTTTCCCCTTTGCTGCCCCCAGCACAGCGCTTCTTTCACAGACATTATCTGCGCCTGTTACAGATTTTACAAAGGCTGACGGGGTAAAATCTCACTGTACCTTCATAAGTTCTTCTCCCTCAAAGGTAAGAAAAGGGATCTTTTTATTTTCTGCCAGAGCCAGAAGTCCCGGCTCGTGTTTTTTTATGGAAATACTTGCAAGATTCTCCACTGCCTGAGGAAAAATATCTCCCTGGATCAGGCAGCTGTCCGCAGCTTTTTCAATTCCTTCCGGATCCTTGTTTTTACGGCAGCCCATACCCAGAGTAACAACCTTCGGAATCACCTGGACTGTAGACAAAAAAGGCCTGCAGGATTCATGGACAGTAACTGCAATTCCAAGCTTTACCGCCTGTTCTCCGACACATTCCCCTGACAGAGCTTCCCCTGTGGAATTTACCGTTTCCTGTTTTTCCATACCCTGTCCGTATGGGGACAGTATTCTTTTTTTATCATCCGGACTTACAGGCTTACCCTCTTTGTCACAGAGGATCAGTCCCTTGGGCAGTTTTCCTGTCCAGGGAAATTCACTGTAGAAACCAACATTCTCTCCTGCCAGAACCGCAGCAGATATCTCCTTTGCAGCAGTCATATTCACAATATCACAGCCGTTCTTTTTTGAAAAAACATCCACTGCAAAGCGCTCATGAAGATCGGTTGCAGTTGTCACAACCGCCTGGGCTTTCAAAATCTCCGATGCGGTAAGGGCAAGTTCATTGGCCCCGCCAAGGTGCCCGGACAAAAGAGAAATCACAAACTTTCCGCACTCGTCGATCACAAGCACCGCCGGGTCTGATTTTTTGGATGCCACATACGGTGCAATACTGCGCACAGCAATCCCGCAGGCTCCCACAAACAGGATCCCGTCATCAGAAGAAAAACGGCTTTCCGTCCATTTTGATACCGGTTCCTTAATGGAATCCTTTAAATATTTACTTTTTGACGCAAGTAAAACCTTGTGTCCCTGTTTCTCAAGCTCTGTTTTCAGCCGGCTGGCTGTTTCCAGTCCGGTAAGACTGAAGCAGATTATGGAAAGCTTCATGTTTTTCTCCGTTTTATTTTGTGGCTTTTCTGAATTCTGTTGTAAACGATGGGTCATATAATTTGGAGCGGTCATAATGAGCTGCATTTACCGCATCCCCAATGATCATCAGCGCTGTTTTTGTAATATTGTTATCCGCTGCTGTTTTTGCCAGAGTTCCTACCGTACAGATAAATTTCTTTTCGTCCGGCCAGGTTGCCTTGTATACAATAGCTGCCGGAGTATCTTCTCTGTAGCCGCCCTCGATCAGTCTTCTTGAAAGCTCTTCCAGCATACCTGTACTTAAAAAAATCACCATAGATGCCTGATGTGCCGCAAAGGACTGAATACTCTCTTTGGACGGAACCGGCGTTCTGCCTTCCATTCTTGTAATGATCACACTCTGAGAAATATCCGGAAGTGTATATTCCAGATTCAGAGCGCTGGCCGCTCCACAGAAGGAGCTGACACCCGGACAGGAATCATAGGCGATTCCTTTTTCATCCAGAATATCCATCTGCTCCCGGATCGCTCCGTAAATGCAGGGATCTCCTGTATGAAGACGAACCGTTGTCTTTCCTTCTTTTTCCGCCTTTTCCATAACAGAAATTACTTCTTCCAGCGTCATTTTTGCGCTGTTGTAAATCGTACATACATCTTTACTGTATTCCAGAAGCTGGGGATTTACCAGAGATCCTGCATAAATGATCACGTCAGCCTCCTCCAGATACTGTTTTCCTCTTACTGTAATAAGGTCCGGTGCTCCCGGTCCTGCTCCTACAAAATGTATCATCTGTTTTCTCCTTTGGATATTTTTTTAATTAATTCTGCCGCATGTTCTGTCTGCCCCAGATATCCGTATTCACTGGAAAAAATCACAGCACCCAGAAGGATCTGGTCATAGGAACGGTGATCCAGATAAAACTGGATACGATCCGTGATCTCTTTCATGGTTTCTTTCAGAATCCCATACCTGTCCAGAACAGCAAGCGCCTCGTCTGTGGTATTGCAGTTCAGAATCTCTTTTGCGCAGTCAAGGTCAGCCCCCGCGCGGATGGCCCCTGCTGAAAGAACTTCCATTCTCCCGTCCGCACTGTGAGAATGAGTGTTCATAATCCCTGCTGCAACCTTTACAAACTTGCCGATATGGGAAATAAAAAGAATCCCCTTAACTCCCATATCCACAGCCATATCAATGGTTTCCCCTACATAATTGCTGCATTTAATATTTTTCTCAAAAGGAAGCGTCATATGCTCCCTTAAAAAATCCGCACCGTAATTTCCGGGAGTTGCAAGAATATACTCTTCGCCCATTGCTGCGTGTTGGCTCATTTCTATCCGGATGCTGTCGATCAGCGCCTTCTCACTCATAGGTTCCACAATTCCTGTAGTTCCCAGAATAGAAATACCGCCCTTGATCCCAAGTCTGGGATTAAAAGTTTTACCGGCAATTTTCTCTCCCTCAGGTACGGAGATTGTAATTTTCAGTCTGCCTTCATAATCAAATCTGTCTGCGGCCTCCTGCGCAGATCTGAGGATCATGGCTTTTGGAACCGGATTGATCGCAGCCTCGCCTACCGCCTGTTTCAGTCCTGGTTTTGTCACTCTGCCAACACCGATTCCTCCATCAATAACAATCCGGGGTTCCATGGCTTCACCGGAGAGTTTTTCCACTGTGGCATATATCAGAATCCCGTTTGTGGTATCCGGATCATCTCCGGCATCCTTTCGCACAGCGCAGGTAACTGCGTTTTCTTCTTTCTGAATATCAAGAAGCTCCAGATTCAGAAGAATTCCCTTGGGTGTCATAAGGCTGATCTCATGAAGCATTTTCCCTCCAAGGAGGATTTCTGCCGCACCTTTTGCTGCTGCCGCCGCGCAAGAACCCGTGGTATAGCCAAAGCGGAGTTTTTTATTATTTTTTGTGATATAATAATCTTCCAGACCGGTTTTATGAGCCATAAATTCCCTCCTTATTAACGCCTTTTATTATATTATTTTGCGTGTAAAAAGTCAATTTTTCTAGCAGATGTATTGAGATTTCACAAAAAGGATATACCCCCTGCTTCTGGGAATATATCCTCAATAACTGTTGTTTTTTATGGACGGGATTTATTACTACAGCAAAAGGACATTCAGAACCTCTTTGCTCTTTTTTTGCGCATAGTCACACAGGAATTTGTATAGTATAATGTAGAAAAGCTCCACAGTAATACAACTACAATCACTGCCAGAATGCCTGTATCATACAGAAGATTAGCCAGCATGGTGATCACCAGGAGCAGCGGCATAAGCCTTGCCAACATCATATAAGTATGATAGCTGCTCTGATAGATTACTTCTTTTTCCGCCTCATCGCAGCGCTTCAGCCATTCTTTATGGAATCCCATGGATGAGGGATCCGCATCTGCAAATTCCGGTCGGGAATCCTGAATTACTTTTACATAACGCATCTGCCAGATTCCTTCATAAACAAAGCACACAAGAAAAATAACCAGAGATATCATATAATAAAAACCTGTCTTATAAGAGCCTGACAGATATTCGCCGGAATATCCTGCTGAAATAATTAATATTGACAATCCCTGAGTAAGTGTGCTGATATTCATTCCCCAGGCTCCTGCCTTTTCTTCCTCATACTGCAAAAAATCATATTCCTCGTCTTCTGCACTTACAAGCTTCTCTGTGAGCTGCTTCATTTTTTTCAGAAAAAACTCTCCTCCAATGATTCCAACAGCGGTAATCAGGATCACCAGAGGAATCATGATTTTCTGTATTCCGGTCACTATCCCCCCAAAAAACTGTCCAATAGCTTCTGTCCGCATACCCAAAACAGCAAACATAGCTCCTCCGGCAGCGCCAACCAGCATCCACATCAGCATTTTTAAGGTATATTTTACTTTTGTGTTCCTCTTTCTTCTTGTCTTCATAATTCATCCTCCTCGTAACTGAAAATATCCTCTACTGTCACCTGGCATATTCGGGCCAGTTTAAGAGCAAGGGTTACAGAGGGAGAGTAATCCCCTCTCTCGATCAGACTTATTGTCTGCCTGGAAACTCCTGCCAGTTTCCCAAGCTCTGTCTGATTGATCCCCAAAGCTGTACGATGTTCTTTCAGATTATTATATAACGGCACATTATCATCTCCTGTCTGCTGTTTATGGTAAATCCTCCAGTTATTTCTATTTTCCGCGGAGTGGTTTGACAACTTTTCTTGTCATCCTCATGATACTATTGACAACTTTATTTGTCAATACAAAAATGACAACTTTTATTGTCAAAAAATCCCCCGAATCCACAATGAATCCAGGGGGACTTTTGTCTGAAGACAAGCTCCACAAATTATTTTTTCATGTTAATTAATACAGAATGATCGGATATCCGCTTTCAATTGTATTGTAGATCAACGCAGCCTGATCTGTAGGAAGGTTTACGCACCCGTGGCTTCCCGCCCCGGTTTTATACCTGTTGCCGCCGAAAGAAGACTGCCAGGGGGCATCATGAAGCCCCTGTCCGTAAACAAAAGGCATCCAGTAATTTACTTTTACATCATATCCATATACATCACTGGTCAGGTTAAAGGGACTTGCCTTATAAGGAATAGGCCAGGCTCCACGATATGTTTCCCGCTCCGGTGTAGGAGCTCCGCTGACAATATCTGTCTCTGTTACCAGAGTTCCGTCCTTATAAAGCCACAGGTGCTGATTATCCAGACTGACTTCTATGTAACTTCCTGCAAGATCATCCCTTCCGTTTCTCTGAAGTCCCCGGATGCTGTAAACCGGTTCTCTGGAAATAGCGGTTCCTGTTTTCAGGTCTTCCAGAAGCTGTTTCAGCTCTGCCTCCTGGTCAATGCGAAAACCATACTCATTTCCTGATACTGTAATGTCATTTCCGTAAGAAGTCCGGAAGGTACGGGGCACATAAATGGTATCGTAATCTGCTGCCAGCTGCTGTACCCAGGCTTTTGCCGCCTCCTCATCAATACTGATCTTTTCTCCTTCTATTCTGATCCAGGAACTGATCGTAGCGGAATCCAGAACCTCTGTTGCCGGGCCAAAGGTATAAGTAACTGTAGTGCTGCGATATTTTTTTAGCTGACCGTTCAGGGAATCCAGCTTTTTCTGCAGTTCATCTGACACTACTGTTTCCGGCTGAACATAAACAGAGGGTCCCATTTCTATTTTAATCTCACTGCCCAGAAGATCTTCCGGGAAAGTGGTATCAAGGACCTGATCTACATGGCTTATAAGACGACTTTCATCAATCTGATCTCCCTGCACGTCCTTTACCATAACAAATTGCTTTTGCTGTTCTTCGTAGACAATTGACGCGCTGACAGAAGCTGTCCTCTCTTTATTATTAAAATGAGAAGCAGAAAGCGCTGTTTTTTCCTTTTCCTGATCTTTCTGTATCTGATATCCGATACGGAAGTTCACAGGATGCGCTATAATCTGTCTTTCCGCATCTCTTTCCTGTTTAATGGCTGTCAGCTGAGCATTCAGAACATTTTCGTCCAGAGAATAACCCAGTTCCCTCATAGGTACGCGGTAAACCTCTTTTCCATCTTCATAAAAAGTCAGCTCTCTGTCGGCAAAAGCATCCATAATCTTTTTCTGTGCCTCATCTACAGTCAGTCCGGAAACCTCCTGCTGATAAATCCGGATTTCCCGGCCCAGAGTATTTTTGTCAACAATATATATGTATATAAAAAATCCTGCTGTAATGGCAACTGCCGCAGTCAGGCATATGGCAAGAATGATCTTAAGCGTTTTCCTGCTCATTCTGATTTTTTTGTCCATAATTCTGTTCCTCTACATCTTCTGTACTTAAAACTTATGATTTCTTCCCGGCATTCTATTCCCTCCAGAACAGAATCTCCTTTTTTATTGTATATAACAGGTAACAGCTGTCTGTAATCTCTGATTTTATCCTGTATATCTGAGTATTTTGCCTATATACAAAACCTGCCTTACAGAATAATGACCGGCAGACAGCAACTACACAGAACTTTACATTACCTGCAGACCGCTTCTGAGCCTTTCCAGTTTTTTACCCATAACAGGTTTCATCAGAGCAAACGCCTCATCTCCGGTGCAGTGTCCTGTATAAAAAACCGTCTCATACTCAGCCAGTTCTTTTGCCGTTTCCAGGATCAGGCGTTTTTCTTCCTCTGTATAAGGTGTTTTTTTCATCATGTGAAAACCGCTGATGACTCTGGTGGGCATTCCTCCATAAATTTCCCGGTATCTGCCCAGTATGTTTAAAATACCGTTATGAGCGCAGCCCGAGATCAGAACCTGCTCCTTTCCCTCTTTTATGACCAGGCACTGTTCGTGATCAAAGGTATCCTGCCGCTCTTTTCCATTGCTTTTCCGGGTAAGGGCCAAATTGCTCTGCGGAAAACACCGTCTTCCTGTAATGTTAGAAAAAAGAGAAAGCTCCCCGTCCAGAACTTTATCTCCCCGGAGCATCTCTACCTGAGGCAGATCAGGAATCTGTCTGTCAATACCAATATATCTTTCTCCATGATAAAAATCTCCTGCTGCTTTTTGCTGCATATAAATCCTTGCATGACGGTTCTTTTCTGTAAATGTAAGAATCCCGCCTGAATGATCATAATGACCATGACTTAAAACTACCGTATCAACGGAACTGAGATCTACTCCCAGCTTTTCTGCATTTTCCGCAAAGGCTCCGGTAGCTCCGGTATCTGCCAGAATTTTATGTTTCTCTGTTTCTATATAAAGAGACAGCCCATGTTCAGAAGCACAACTTTCTTCTCCCTGTGTGTTCTCTATAAGCGTTATGATCTTCACAAATTCTCCTCCTTGTTTTTTTATCATTATACACTATTTTTTAAAAAGAAAACAGACAGACCACTGCAAAAATGATCTGTCTGCGTTTTATATGCTGCTGTTTTTCAATTAAAGCCATGAATTCATGCTTTTTTCTTTTTCTCATAATCCTTCAGCGCATCAATGGCTTTTTTGGACATTGGGAACAAAATAAAAATATTAAACAAGGTCATAAGACCTACGCCCACATCTCCAAGATCCCACACTACGGTATAGGCAGCCAAACCTCCCACAAACAGCATTGCCAGAGCAACGATCTTGTAAGCTGTCTGAGAGAACCAGTTGTCCCCAAAAAGATACGCAACGTTTGATCTTGCATAAAACAGGATTCCCACAAAAGTGGAAAAACTGAACAGCCATAAGGTAATGGCGATAAATACTACTCCGAAAGTACCAAGATGGTAACGCATTGCCTCCTGAAGAAGATCCATTCCAGTAAGCCCCTGTGTGAGAGTTTCCGGTGTCAGAAGCATGATCATTGCCGTACAGCTGCAGATTAGGATGGTATCAATAAACACTCCAAGAGCCTGTCCCAGACCTACCTTTGCCGGATGATCTGTCTCTGCTGTGGCAGCCGCACAGGGAGCGGAACCGGATCCTGCCTCATTGGAAAACAGTCCTCTTTTTACACCATTCATAAGAACAGCGCCAAATCCGCCTGCCACAACCTGTCGGAATCCAAAAGCCTCCTGGAAGATCCTGCCGATCACAGACGGGATCATACGGAAATTGATCACAATCAGAAGAACTGTGATCAGAAGATAACATCCTGCCATAATGGGAACCATAACGTCCAGAACCTTTACTGTAGCGTTTTTGCGGAGAACGATCACTGCTGCCAGAACCACCAGGGCAATGGTACTGTATAAAGGTGGAATATGAAAAGCATTCTCAAAGGCAGAAGATACAGAATTGCTGATCACCTGGCTGATTCCGCACCAACAGATCAGTCCGGAAACGGCAAACAGAACAGAAAGAACGCAGTATCTTCTGATCTTCCCTCCTCTTTTTTCCTGGAGATATTTATGTATATAATATGCCGGACCTCCCCGGTATCCTCCGTACAGAGGATCCTTTTCTTTATAAAGCTGCGCCAGTGTTCCTTCGATAAATGCAGTCGAGGATCCGATCAGAGCGGTTACCCACATCCAGAACACTGCTCCTGCTCCTCCTGCAGAAATGGCGGCCACTACTCCAACCAGGTTTCCCATTCCAACCCGTGTAGCAGTAGAAACAATCAGTGACTGCATAACTGACAGGGAACCCTTTTCCTTTGTTTTTTTGCCTGTAACCGCTTTTACCATATCCGGAAACAGACGAAGTGGAAGAAATCTTGTGCGTACTGTAAAATAAATCCCGGCCGGGATCAGAATGATCACCAGAAGAGAAAGCGGAAGCGTTCCTCCTCCGGGCAGAGGCAGTACGATCAGATCACCCCACAAAAAATTATAAACACTCTCAATTAATTTAACAATCCAATCTCCCATGAGTCCTCCATTTTGTTGAATAATAATATCATTTAGTATATAATAAAATCTATAATTTGAAAAATTGATAGTTTTAATAAAAAGCATTTAAAATTTTGATACTTATACAGGAGGGTTTTATGGAAATCAGAAATCTTGAAAGTTTTATTCAGGTGGCAGAGCTCGGCAGCTTTACAAAAGCAGCAGAAAACCTGGGTTACACCCAGTCCTCTGTATCCACCCAGATACGCCAGCTGGAAAATGAGCTTGGCATCCCTTTATTTGAACGGATCAATCACAGAGTCAGGCTGACAGAAAAAGGAAAAGAGATCCTGAATCTTACCCATGAACTTTTTCGCACAGCAGAAGCCATAAAAAAAACAGCTGACAATCCCCTTACCCTTTCGGGTCACATTCGGATCGCCACTGCTCCTTCTTTATGTCACTGGCTGTTCCAGAATAATTTTGAACAATTCCACCGACATTTTCCTGACATCTCCCTGGAAATCATCAGCACCAGTACAGATGAAATGTTCCGGCTTTTAAGCCGGAATGAAATTGATCTGATCTATACTCTGGATTACCATATATATGACAGAAACTATATGATCGCTTATGAAGCGCCTGTTTCCTGTCACTTTTTCTGTTCCTCTTCTCATCCTCTGGCATCTCAGGAATCTGTTTCTGTAAAAGAGCTGATCAGCGAACCTTTTATCCTCACAGAAAGGAATACCAGCTACCAGAAGCTTCTGGATCAGCACCTTACCAGCCTTTCCCTGGAGATCACACCCTTTCTGGAACTCAGTGATACAAGCCTGATCACACAGATGCTGCAAAAAGGAAGAGAAATTTCTTTTTTGCCGGATTATGTGGCAGAAACAGCTGTTCAGGAAAAAAAACTCGCCCGTATTCCCGTACCGGATCTGAATATCGAAATCTGGAAACAGATCCTTTACCACAAAAACAAGTGGATCTCGCCGGAAATACAGGCGGTTATTGATTATATGGGAAAGGAGGTCTTTCAGTAAGACTTATCCGATCTCATACCATTTGATTTCATTTGCTTCCATGTGAAGATCAAAGCTGCTGCCATCTCCACGGAAAACTGTTGTATCCTGAGGCTCATAAGTGTTGTTTACCACACAGTATTTTCCATTTTTCACATACGCATGAACCTCCACGTTATAGTTGGTGGAGTACCAGCAGTTCAGCTCTTCCTCTGCAGATGCAGACCAGAGCACTGCACGGTAAAGTACACGGCTGTTCTCAAAGCTGTACGGCAGACCGCTGATATAAACGCCACGGCCTTTTCCAAAGGTATTTACTGCCATCTGTACTTCTTTGTCCTTCTGGATCAGGATCTCTGTATCCGGAAGCGCAAAGATGTTCTTCTTGCCCTCGCCAAAATCCACTTCTCCATCACAGTCTTTCAGGATAAAGTGATCTCTGTGCTCGTCCCAGTTATACTTGTCTGTATTTAAATTAAAGCCTCTCTCTTCTTCCACACCGAGAATATCGTCAAGCTGGAAGAATTTGCCCTGCCACTGATGAGCGCCCGGCTCTCCTACACCGATAAAGCCGCCGCCGTTATAAACAAACTCGCGGACTGCAGTGCTTACTGTCTCATCAATCCAGTATTCTCCGCCGCTCTGCGCGGTATCTGCATCACCGACATTGATCACAACGTCAAAATTCTTAAGAAGCGCCGGATCTGCCTTGATGTCCTCGAAGCTGATAAAAGAAACGTCAAAAGGAGCACCGCTTAATGCCTCGATGATTCCGAAATAGGAGTAATTCTGTTTGTAGTAAAGGCCATGATGAACCATATGATTGCCCCATGCACGCATTTTACCCCAACAGTTTAAGACAGCCACTTTCTTTACGCAGTACGGAGTAACTCCCTGGATATTATCGTAAAGAGTACGAAACTCCTGGCAAACTTCTTTAATATAATCCACAAAATCCGGGAACTGGATAGCAAGCTTCAGATATCCGCCATAGCCGATTCTCTGGATCGGACTTCTCAGAATGGCTCTTCTTGCAGTTACCCAGTTTACTTTTGCTTCTTTTACCGGATCTCCGCCTTCGTGGAAAGTATCCGGGAAGAAATACGGAAGGAAACGTCCCTCTGTATATTTTACATGCTTGATATCACTGAAAAGGCGAAGTGTTGCACCGTTTCCAACGCTTCCAACTACTGCGTCAAGTCCGATCTGAGCAAATTCGTCCATAAACGGCTCCATACCGATCCAGTGATCGCCCATGAACATCATAGCTTCCTTGCCATACTCATGAACGATATCTACCATCTCTTTTGCAAGAAGGGCAACCTCTCTGCGCTGGAATGCCTGGAAATCACGGAATTCCCTGGAAGGAATGCGATATGTATTGTTCATATATCCCTGATCGATAATGTATTCCGGACGGAAAGGATAACCTACTTCCTTTTCAAACTGTTCCAGAATATAAGGGCTTACCGATGCAGAATATCCGTACCAGTCCACATATTTTTCTCTTGCCATCTCGTCAAAGATCAGCGTAAACTGGTGGAAAAATGTTGTAAAACGTACTACATCCACATACTCATGGGTTTCCAGGAAACGACGGAGACGTTTCATAGAATACTCTCTTGTGGCAGGCTGGCGCACGTCAAAGGTCATCTGCGGCTCCACATCCTTCCAGTCATTGACAACTGCATTGTACATATGAACCGGATCCCACATAATATACGCAAGAAAGCTTACAGTATACTGATGAAAAGGCACTGCCTGGATCTTTACATTTCCGGTTTCTTCATCATAAGACCACTTTTCACAGGGAACCGGCTGGCCTGTAGTACGATCCATAACCTCCCACCATTTGCGGATATCATCTCTTGTATTTACTGCAAGCATATCCGGGTAAAGATGATCCATCAGATGAATTTCCAGAGATTCCTCCACTGCTGTGTGGATGGATGTCATAATATACATCTGCTGGATTTCTTCCGGATGAGCTTTTGCCCAGTCGTTATCCTTACGTGTTGTGTAATAGGTTGCATAGATCTTGGATCCTGTATCCTTCAGTTCCTGTGGAAACTCTGTTCCGTCACAGTCACGGATGGCGTCTGCTCCCCACTCTTTCATAATATCAAGTGTTTCTTTGATCACGTCCAGATCTGTAGGAATCGTGACTCTTCCTCTTTTTTCTGCCATGTTCATACCTCCATAAAATTTGTGTAAAAAACTCCCGGTACATGCGCTTAGTTTTTTCATTATGATTATAGAATAATAATTCCTGCACATGAATTCAATTCTCTTTTTGCTTTGTTTTTTAGAAATCTTGCTGTAAGAATTTTTTTATGATATGATAACAGAAATTACGGAAAGGAGTTCTTATGAGCAATCAGTCTCTTCACTTTTCACCTGAAACAGAAACTTCCATGAACGCTGTACTTATTTCAGCCTCAGCCTCACGCTATGAGGGAGACTGGTCCAGCATTCCCCATTCCCACACCTTTACAGAGCTTTTTTATGTGCGGGAGGGCAAAGGCAGCTTTCTGATTGAAAACCAGGTTTTTCCCATTGAAAAAGACGATCTTATTATCGTCAATCCCCATTTGAGCCATACGGAAATTTCCAACGGAATCTCTCCTTTAAGTTATTTTACTGTGGGAGTAGACGGAATTTCCTTTTCTTTTAATGACCACCGGGATTTTCAGATCTTTAACTGCAGAAAAAAACAGGCGGATCTTCTTTTTTATTTTAATGCGATTTTTCAGGAGCTGGACAAAAAGGCAGAAGGATACGAAAGCATCTGTATGCACCTTCTGGAAATACTCACCCTGCAGCTGAAACGGCTTACTGACTCTGCCTTTGAAGTCATTCCTTCCCAGCACCCCAGCAGAGCCTGCGCTGCTGTAAAACGGTATCTGGATTCCAGCTACAGCGAGTCCATTACTCTGGATGATCTTGCTGTTTTCAGCCATCTGAATAAATATTATCTGAGCCATGAATTTACAAAATACTATGGAATTTCTCCTATCAGCTACCTGAACCGGAAACGGATCGAGGTATGCAAAGAGCTTCTTGAAAATTCTGATTATGGAATCTCAGATATTGCCCACCAGGCCGGCTTTTCCTCTCAGAGTTATCTGTCCCAGAGCTTTCGAAAATACTGCGGTATGTCTGCCGGAGCCTACCGGAAACTTATAAAACAAAGCAAAAAACAGATTACTTCTGACTCAAACGCTCAATCTACAGAAAAGGAAGAAGGAACTTCTCTATGAATCGAACAGTTACCTACCACATAACAGAAGCGGATGCCAATATGCAGATTCTGAATTTTCTGCGTTCAAAAGGTTTTTCCAGACATATCCTTTCTTCCATGAAAGCAGAAAAAAACGCCATTTATCTCAATGGCGAAAAAGCAGGCGGACGTACCTTATTAAAAAATCAGGATGTTCTGAAAATCCTGGTTCCGGAAACAGGCTCCACAGAACATATTATTCCGGTTCCCATGAACCTTTCTGTTTTATATGAAGATGAAGATATTCTTGCCGTAGATAAACCTGCAGGAATGCCGGTGCATCCTTCCATGGGAAACTACGAAAACACCCTGGCGAACGGCTCTGCTTTTTATTTTGAAAGCAAAAATCTGTTTTGCCCCTTCCGCTGTATCAACCGCCTTGACAGGGATACCTCCGGAGCTTTGCTCCTGGCCAAAAATCCTTTAAGCGCCGCTATCCTCTCTACTCAGATGAAACACCGGAAAATCCGCCGCACTTATCTGGCAGTAGTAAAAGGAATCACCCCGGAAAAAGGAAAAATCTCCGCACCCATTGCAAGGCTTGGAGATTCTGTAATTCAACGATGTGTAGATTTTGACAGAGGCGAATCCGCAGTTACCTTTTATGAAAGGCTGGATACCAGAAACGATCACTCTCTTCTGGAACTTCATCTGGAAACCGGGCGCACCCATCAGATCCGCGTACATATGGGATATCTGGGCTACCCGCTTCCTGCAGACTATCTGTACTGCCCGGATTACAGCCGGTTCAGCCGCCAGCCTCTTCATTCTGTACAGATAGAATTTTCTCATCCCATAACTGGCAGACAGATGTGCCTGACAGCGCCTGTCCCTCAGGACATGGCTCAGGAATTTTTATGATCTGTTTTTTTCGTAGATCACAAGCAGCCCTTTTAGAAGAAGATCCGCATCCAAGATCATTTCTCTTTTACAATGAGGAATGATCTTTTTTGACATTCCTCCTGTAGCGATCACCGTTACATCCTGTCCCAGATACTCTTCGATCCTGTCTACAATACCGTCCACTGCCGCAGCATTTCCATAAAGGATTCCGCTCTTCATACAGTCTACTGTATTTCTTCCGATCAGTCGTTTTGGCTCTTCTATGCTGATGCCACTTAACTGAGATGCCCTTGCAGTAAGGGCATCCAGTGAAATTCTCACTCCGGGAAGGATCATTCCTCCCATGAACCGTTTCTTTTCATCTACCACAGAAACCGTTGTTGCAGTTCCCATATCCACGATCACCAGCGGCACCGGATAAAAGGTCATGGCCGCCACTGCGTCAGCCACCCGGTCAGCTCCCATTTCGCTAGGATTGTCAAGCATAATGTTAAGGCCTGTCTTAAGTCCCGGACCAACCACCATCACATCTTTTTTAAGAATCTTTTCTGCGGCAAGCTTTGCCACATTTGTGATCTGAGGAACAACAGAAGAAATAATACATCCTTCAATTTCCTGTCCTTTAATGTGATAAATGTCAAGAACTGTTTTCAGATCAATGGCATATTCCAGTTCTGTTTTTGTACGGACAGTAGAAAGACGTTCCACAAAATAAGTTTTTTCTCTGTCTATACATCCGACTACAATATTTGTATTTCCAATATCAATTGCTAAAATCATCTCTGTTCATTCCTTTATCAGCTGCTCTATTTCACTGCAATCTGAGATGCCGGAATCAGCCTTGCTCTGGAAAGCGCACTTCCCACCGCTCCGGTGATCACAGTAGATGCTGCCATTTCGCAGACTGCATTAATACCCACAAAAGCACAGCAGAACAGGATTACATTCTGTCCTCCTATCAGTTCCCTGATATATTCCGTGTTTCCAAACATACCTACAAGCGCTGTCATAAAAAATACTGTGTTTAAAAATGCCGAGAAAAAACCGGTCACTGCGCAGGAAACATAAATATTGGTTTTTTTCCGTACTGCTCTGAAAATATATCCCACGCAAACTCCCATAAGAAGTCTTGGGATAAACCTCTGCAGAAAAGCAAGAACAGGGCTGATACCAAACAAAACGGCGCCCATGGCGCTGGTTCCTCCAATTCCAATACACTGTCCAAAACTGGTCAGTCCGAAAATGGCTCCTGTTACTGCGCCGCCTACGGGACCAAGTACTACTGCACTGACCGCTACTGGAATCACATTAAAAGAAATGGCCAGCGGACCAATGTTCAGATACCCCAAAGGAGTATATGCCATAAGCAGAAGAATACCTGACATTAATCCCAGTACAGTAAGCTGTGATGTTGTGAATTTGTTTTTTGTTTTCATTTTTTCCTCCTTGTTATCGTTCCCTCTTACAGGGATACAATACGGTGCGGAACTGCGGGCGGTAAATGTATTTGCCCGCCTCCTGATAAACGGGTTACACTTCCCTTTCTTTTAAGACAGAAAGGATTTTATCCAGAATGGCATTGGCTGCATCCTCCTTGCTCATCAGCTGAAGTGATACGTCCTCATTCTGTGTAATCAGGGTCAGGATATTAGTATCCCCCTGGAACCCGGCGCCTGCCTGTTTTAGATTGTTGGCTGCCACCATGTCCAGATGCTTTTTCTCAAGCTTGGCCCTGGAATTACCGATCATATTCTGTGTTTCCATGGAAAATCCGCATAAAAACTGTCCCGGACGTCTGTGCTCTCCCAGATACTTCAGGATATCGTCCGTCCTTTCCAGCTCAATGCTAATTTCTCCATCCTGTTTTTTTACCTTTTCATCAGCCACATGCAGCGGACGGTAATCTGCCACTGCTGCAGCTTTGATAATAATATCCTGTTCCTCACTTACCGATGTGACTGCCTCAAACATATCCCTCGCAGTGACAACAGGAATCATTTTTACAAACGGGGGAGGCGCAATCGCGCAGGGACCGTTTACAAGTGTGACCTCTGCTCCTCTGAGCATGGCAGCTCTGGCAAGAGCATATCCCATTTTTCCAGAGGAATGATTGGTGATATAGCGGACCGGGTCAATAGCCTCCTGAGTGGGCCCTGCAGTTACAAGGACTTTTTTACCCTTTAAGTCCTTCTCCCGAGCAATTTCTTTCAATATATACTGTAAGAGAATTTCCGGCTCCGGCATTTTTCCGGCTCCGGTGTCTCCGCATGCCAGATATCCCACCGCCGGATCGATCACTTCATAATCGTAATGGCGGAGAATCTTCAGATTATCCTGGAGAATGGGATTCTCGTACATATTTGTATTCATGGCAGGAGAAATGTATTTTTTACACTTACATGCCATGACCGTGGTAGTCAGCATATCGTCTGCGATCCCGTGAGCAAGCTTTCCGATCACATTGGCGCTTGCAGGAGCGATCATCACCACATCTGCCTGTTTTGCAATGGACACATGTTCTACCTGGAACTGAAAATTCCGGTCAAAAGTATCTACCAGACATTTGTTTCCTGTAAGAGATTCAAATGTAATGGGATTGATAAAATTCGTGGCATTCTCTGTCATTAATACATGAACCTGCGCATGAAGCTTCTTTAACGCGCTGGCAAGATAAGCGATCTTATATGCTGCAATACTTCCTGTTACACCCAGAAGTACTGTTTTTCCCTTTAACATTTCGATTCCCTCCCTTTAATGGTCTGAACAGACCGAAGCTTTTTACCTGTCTTTTCATTTTACCAATCCCGTCTCTTAATTGCAATGGCTTTTTCCCGTGTTCATATTTTTATACACCATTGATTACAAAATTATCCTGTATGGTCTGCGATCTTTACATATAAATGTCAAACACCCCATGGAATTGAACGGCTTACATCTGTTCTTTTATGTAAAATAGGCACCTCATAATTGACCTTATGTATGTTTTTTCTTATAATAATAAACAAAGAACTATAAATAAGCAGATGCCAAATTTCACACAACGGAAAACCGGATACAAAAGATTATCCTACTTATATGTCCATGAAACAGAAACTGGCGGAAAATCATTTTGTGCATTTTTTAAATTTGCTCATTTACAGTACAGAATAAATTTTATAAAGGAGACTTCACAATGAAAGACTATACCGAATATATCATTCAAAAAGCGCAGAAGCTTCTTTCCATTGACAGCCCTTCCGGATACACAAAAAATGTATCTCAGTGGCTTCTGGAAACCTACAGAGAAATGGGATATGAACCGCAGCTTACCACAAAAGGCGGAGTTCTGGTGCAGATTTCCCAGGGTACAGGAGAAGCTACAGAGAATCCGTCACAGGGACCTGTTATGCTGATGGCGCATACAGATACTCTGGGGGCTATGGTTTCTTCCATTACCGGCGAGGGCCGTCTGAAACTCAGTCCTTTAGGCGGAATGAATCCCAATAATGCAGAAGCAGAAAACTGCCGTATCATTACAAGAGACGGAAAAACCTATACCGGAACCTTCCAGTTATGTAATGCTTCTATTCATGTCAACGGAGAATATGACGACAAAAAAAGAACCTACAAGGATATGGAAGTTCTTCTGGACGAGCTGGTAACTTCTGCAGAGGAAGTAAAAGCTCTTGGTATCATGACCGGAGATATTGTCTGCTTTGATCCCCGAACAGTTGTCACTCCTTCCGGTTTTATCAAAAGCCGTTTTCTGGATGACAAATTAAGCACTGCCATTCTTTTAGGTTATGCAAAATATTTAAAAGACGAAAACATCACTCCTGCCCGCAGGATTTATCAGCATATTACTGTGTTTGAAGAAGTGGGACACGGCGGCTGCGCTTCCATACCGGATCATGTCACAGAACTTTTGTCTGTGGATATGGGCTGTGTAGGGGAAGGTCTGGAATGTACGGAATGTCAGGTTTCCATCTGTGCAAAGGACAGCCGAGGACCTTATCACTATGATGTTGTTTCCGGTCTTATCCAGGCTGCCAGACAGGCAGATGTGGATTTTGCCGTGGACGTATATCCTCATTATGGTTCTGATGCAGATGCTGCTTTGAATGCGGGAGCTGATGCCCGCCATGGTCTGATCGGCCCGGGCGTATATGCTTCTCACGGATATGAAAGAAGTCACAGAAAAGGTGTGGAAAATACCTTCAATCTCCTGAAAAGCTATCTTGGATAAATTTTCAGAATCTGTGACTTTCCCTGACAATCAGTTATCAAAAGGAGATACTTTTTATGGATTCCTGTCAGATCACGCAATGGTGCGCACGTTTTATCCGTGAACAGGTAAAGCCCGGAGATCTGTGTATTGACGCCACCATGGGAAACGGAAACGACACTTTGCTTTTAAGTACGCTCTGTAAAGAAAACGGACAGGTACTGGCATTTGATATTCAGGAAATGGCTCTTGCCAATACCAAAAAGCGCCTGCTGCATGCAGGCGCTCCCGAAAATTACCGGCTGATCCTCGATTCCCATACCAATATGGCCAGCTATGCTTCACCGGAATCAGTCAGCTGTATTGTATTTAATCTGGGTTATCTTCCCGGAGGAGATCACTCCCTGTCCACAAAAGCAGACACCAGCATCCGGGCTTTGGAGCAGGGGCTTTCTCTTCTTCAGAAAAACGGACTGATCTCTCTGTGTATTTACAGCGGAGGTGACTCCGGATTTCAGGAACGGGATCAGGTGCTTGCCTGGCTTTCCGGGCTGGATTCCCAAAAATATCTGGTGATCCGCAGCGATTATTTTAACCGTCCTAACAATCCGCCCATCCCTGTTCTTATCATAAAGCTTTAGACTTCTCAGAGAATATCAATGTATTCTCCGTTCAGAGCCTTGTTCATGCTCCGCACTGCACAGAATTTCCCACACATGGAGCAGGTATCCTCATGTTCCGGCGCTCTGTCATCCCGGATGCTTCTGGCTGTTTCCGGGTCAATGGAACACTCCCACTGTTTATCCCAGTCAAAGGTTCTTCTTGCATCTGCCATGGCATCATCCATGTCTCTTGCATGAGGAACCTTTTTTGCAATATCTGCCGCATGGGCTGCGATCCTGGATGCGATGATCCCCTGCTTTACATCCTCAACATTTGGAAGCGCCAGATGCTCTGCAGGCGTTACATAACAGAGAAAAGCCGCTCCTGCCGAAGCTGCCACAGCTCCTCCGATAGCAGAGGTGATATGATCATATCCCGGCGCAATATCCGTAACAATAGGTCCCAGAACATAAAAAGGCGCGCCCATGCATACAGACTGCTGCAGTTTCATGTTTGCTTCAATCTGATCAAGAGGCATATGTCCCGGTCCCTCGACCATAACCTGAACATCCTTTTCCCATGCCCGCTTTGTCAGTTCACCCAGACGGACCAGCTCCTCGATCTGACATACGTCACTGGCATCTGCCAGACAGCCGGGCCGGCAGGCATCTCCAAGAGAAATCGTCACATCATATTCCCGGCAGATATCCAGAATTTCATCATAATACTCATAAAATGGGTTTTCCTCTCCCGTCATGCTCATCCATGCAAACACAAGAGAACCTCCTCTGGATACAATGTTCATTTTTCTTTTATGCTTTTTGATCTGGTCAATGGTCTTTCTGGTAATTCCGCAGTGAAGGGTCACAAAGTCAACCCCGTCCTCTGCATGAAGCCGGATCACATCAATAAAATCCTTTGCTGTCAGAGTGGAAAGATCTCTCTGGTAATGGATCACACTGTCATACACTGGAACTGTTCCGATCATTGCCGGACATTCACGGATCAGCTTTTTTCGAAAAGGCTGTGTGTTTCCGTGAGAGGAAAGATCCATAATGGCCTCTGCTCCCATATTCACTGCTGCCATGACTTTTTCCATTTCAATATCATAATCCTTGCAGTCTCTGGAAACTCCAAGATTCACATTGATCTTTGTTCGCAGCATGGAGCCTACTCCATTTGGCTCAATGCAGGTGTGAAGTCTGTTGGCGCAGATTGCCACCTGTCCCTTTGCAACAAGCTCTCTGATTTCCTCCTCTGTACGGTATTCTTTTGCTGCAACCTTTTTCATTTCCGGAGTGATGATTCCACGTCTTGCAGCATCCATCTGTGTTTTATATTCTCTCATAAAGCATTTCCTTTCCGTGTCTTTGTAATTATAATTTTATTCATGTGTTTGTTTTACAAATTTCCTATCCCAAAAGCATGGTTCAGAGGTCCGCTGCCCTTTCCCAGATCCAGTCCGGCTGCCAGAGCCTTTGAGATATATTCCTTTGCACTTTTTACCGCCCCTTCCATTTCCATTCCCTTTGCAAGGTTTGATGCAATAGCGGAAGAAAGTGTACAGCCTGTTCCATGAGTATTGGGATTGTTGATCCGTTTCCCTCTAATCCAGGTCTTCTGTCCTTCCATATAAAGAAGATCATCTGCGTCACAGATGCTGTGACCGCCTTTTAAAAGAACTGCCTTTGCGCCAAGAGCACTGAGCTTTTCTGCTGCCGTTTCCATATCCTGTTTATTTTTTATTACACAGCCGGAAAGAACTTCTGCCTCCGGAATATTTGGCGTGATCAGAGAAGCAAGAGGAAACAGCTCGTTTATAAACGCATCTGCCCCGTTATTTTCCATAAGGGAAGAGCCGCTGGAAGCCACCATCACCGGATCCGCCACCACGTTTTTTGCATGATAAAACCGCAGTTTCTCTCCAATTACCCCAATCAGTTTCTTTGAAGATACCATACCGATCTTTACTGCATCCGGATAAATATCTTCAAATACCGCATCCAGCTGGTCGCTCAAAAATTCCGGTGACACCTCCATAACAGCTCGCACACCTGTTGTATTCTGAGCAGTCAGAGCCGTTATGGCGCTCATCGCATACACGCCGTTTGTGATCATGGTTTTAATATCTGCCTGGATTCCTGCTCCACCACTGGAATCACTTCCGGCAATGGTCAGAGCGGTATGAACACTCATAGGCTTAAAACCTCCCGTATTTTTTTCTTTAGAAGAACGGTTTCTTTCTGTATGTCCCGGGCGGCAAAAATCCCGGACACTACAGCTGCCCCTGCTATATTTCCTCCGGCAAGCTTCTCTATATTCTGTCTGGTGATCCCGCCGATAGCCACTGCCGGAACAGAAACAGAACTGCAGATTTCTTTTAACTGATCTCCTGTAATACGAATGGCATTCTGTTTGGTGGGAGAGGGAAAAACAGCTCCCACGCCAAGATAATCCGCCCCGTCCTGTTCTGCTTTTTTCGCCTGCTCTACCGTTTTTGCGGTGGCTCCTATTATAAAATCTTTCGGAACCTGTTTCCGTATCTCAGAAACCGGCATATCTTCTTTTCCCACATGCACACCATCTGCGCCGCTTAAAAGCGCTGTCTTCACATTATCATTAATGATCAGAGGAACGTGATAGCTGTGACAAATCTCTTTTATTTTTTTTGCTTCCACTATAAGCTCTTCTTCTGTCAGATTCTTTTCCCGAAGCTGGATCAGGGTTGCTCCCCCCTTCAGCGCATCTTCAATCTGTTCCTCCAAAGACTGTCTGCCTGTCCATTTTCTATCTGTCACTGCATAGAGAAGAAGCATATCTTTATGAAATTTCATGTCGTTCTTTTGTCCTTTCCTTTTTTCAGGATACAAAACGCTGTAAAAATATTTTTTTATTCCTGTCTCTTAAAATCCCGCAAATAATCTCCCGGAGATTCGCAGGTCATAAATCCGCTCATCATACAGGCACCTGCCGCCCCGGTCTCTTTTATTTTACTGATATTGGCCGGAGAAATCCCACCGATCGCATAAACCGGAACGGAAACATCTGAGCATACTCTGTTCAGAAAATCCAGTCCCCGTCCAGGCAGCCCTTTCTTACATTCTGTCTCAAAAATATGACCTGCTGTCAGATAGGTACAACCCAGTTTTTCTGCCATTTTTGCCTCTTCCACAGAATGGCAGGAGGCTCCCAGCACCCGAAATCTTTGCCGCTGCCGACGCTCCATTTTCATAAGGACTGGAAGAGGAAGATGGATACTGTCACATCCCAGCTCCAGGGCTGCTTCCGGAAAGCTGTGCAGGATACAGGCAGTGTCCTGCTCTCTGCATATGTTCAGGATTTTTTCTGCAAAATCTATATATTCCCTTTCCGAAAGATCCTTTTCTCTCAGAACTATCGCTGCCGGATGGGCGGCTGCGATCTTCCGAATCCTGGTAAAAAAATCTTCCTGACAGAGTTTTCTGTTTGTAATACACAAAATATCTGAGTTCCTGTTTTCTTTATACATATACATAATCATTCAGAACCGGCTGAAGCCCTTCCTCTGCAATATCCCTGTACATCACATCCAGGCTTCTGCTGTCATCAATTTCAAACTGTTCGTCGCCTTTTGCATCCTCTGATTCCCCGCCGTTGTATTTGCTCTCATGATCACCGATTCCCGTAGACACTCCTGCAGAAATCTTTGTAGCGGCAATCTTCACAATACCGTTCCGAAACTCTGCACTTTCCCTGGATGATACGGTGATTCCGGCAAAAGGAAGAAAAATACGATAGGCGCAGATAATCTGGCAGAGCTGCTTTTCGTGAACATCCAAAGGATTAATTCTGTCATTATTAATGATCGGTCTCAGTCTGGGACAGGACAAGGACATTTCTGCATGAGGATATTTGCGCTGCAGATAATACACATGAAGCCCGGTTGCAAGAGCGTCTTTACGAAAGTCGGAAAGTCCGAGAAGAGCCGAAAAAGCAACACCTCTCATACCTCCCCGCAGAGCCCGCTCCTGAGCGTCAAAACGGTAGGGCCATACTCTTTTGTGTCCCATCAGATGAAGCTGTTCATACTTATCCGTGTCATAGGTTTCCTGAAATACTGTCACATAGTCTGCACCGCACTGGTGTAAATAAGCGTATTCGTCTGTATTTACCGGATAGATTTCCAGACCTACCATACGAAAATATTTCCGAGCAAGCTTACATGCCTCTCCGATATAGGTCACGTCACTCTGGCTGCGGCTCTCTCCTGTAAGAATCAGGATTTCTTCCATGCCACTGTCTGCAATAATCTTCATTTCTTTTTCAATCTGCTCCATAGAAAGCTTCATGCGGCTGATATGGTTATAGCAGTTAAACCCACAGTACACACAGTAATTTTCGCAGTAATTGGCAATATACAAAGGTGTAAAAAGATATACGGTGTTTCCGAAATGCCGTCCGGTCTCCATGCGTGCCCTCTGTGCCATTTCTTCAAGAAACGGTTCTGCCGCCGGAGAAAGCAGGGCTTTAAAATCTTCCACTGAACAGGTTTCATGATTCAGCGCAGCCCTTACATCTGAGGCTGTGTAAACCGAATAGTCATAGTCTTTCATCTGCCCCATAACCTGTCCGCACACCTGAGATTCAATCTGTTCCATCCCGGGCATATATTCCATATGATTTTTCCGGAAAGAAGGATCTGTTTCCAGACGGTGCTTTTTTTCCAGGGCTTTTTCAGAAAGATACTCAGAATCTATAAAAAACTGATTTTCCACTTCACTCACCTCTAATCTCTTAAAAATCCTGTCAGCGGATCCGAAGCAGATGCACCTCTTGTCAGCACTCTTCCAAGACCTGCAAGATATGCCTTTCGTCCGGCTTCAATAGCCTGTTTAAATGCGGCAGCCATCAGAGGCAGATCTCCTGCTGTGGCAAGAGCGGTATTTGCCATAATTGCCGCTGCTCCCATTTCCATTGCCTCACAGGCCTGGGAAGGCTTTCCGATCCCGGCATCAACAATAATGGGAAGATCAATCTCATCAATAAGAATCTGGATAAAATCTTTTGTAGCCAGACCTTTGTTGGAACCAATGGGAGATGCAAGAGGCATAACTGCCGCTGCTCCTGCATTTACCAGATCACGGGCAGTATTCAGGTCCGGATACATATAGGGCATTACCACAAATCCTTTGTCCGCCAGAATCTCTGTTGCTTTTACGGTTTCCTGGTTGTCCGGAAGCAGATATTTGGAATCACGCATGATCTCTATTTTTACAAAATCTCCACAGCCAAGTTCTCTGGCAAGACAGGCGATCCGCACTGCTTCCTCTGCATTTCTCGCTCCACTGGTATTAGGAAGAAGAGTTACTTCCTCCGGAATAAAATCCAGAATATTTTCCTGATCTTTTGTGTTTGCCCGGCGCACCGCCAGTGTAATGATTTCCGCTCCGGCATCCTTTACTGCAGCCTCGATCAGCTTCAGAGAATATTTTCCCGAGCCAAGAATAAAACGGGAGTTAAACTCATGTCCCCCTATGATCAGCTTATCATTCATTGTCCATTTCCTCTTTCTACTATTTGTGCATTTTTTTACATCTACAGATTCTCTTCTGAGAGTTTCCTCTCTGTTTTATGTGTTATTTTCGGGCAAGTATGCGTAGAACTGCATGGGCCTGATGGGCTGCACAGACCATCACCCTGGAAGCCACAAGACTGTTCTGCTCCTTTACCTCACTGGTTTCATCTCCACAGAGGTAAAAACGCTCTGTGATCTTCCTGGTACGAATATCATTTGCGCTTCCCATCCCTGCCATCCCTGATGCAGCTATCAGATATTTTTCCCGCATACTGCAGAGTACCACATCGGTAAGCATAGCTTTGCTCTCTGCATCATCAAAGGCCTCACAGATGATATCTGCATCCTTTAAAAGTTCCTTTGCATTGTCCCGGGTTATTTTTACATTATGTACCTCTGTGTTCAGATACGGCGCGATTTCTCTGAGATTTTCCTTTATAGCTTCTGTTTTGCGCTTTCCCACCTGTTCCGCCTTATACTGCTGCCGGTGAAGATTGCTGACATCTACGTTGTCAAAATCAATAAGGATCAGCTTACCGATCCCGGCTCTGGCAAGCGCTTCTGCAATATGAGAGCCAAGTCCTCCCAGCCCGCAGACTGCCACCACTGCTGAAGAAAATTTCTCCTGCAGTTCTTTTCCATGGCGCATTTTAAATGCCTGCTCCATCTCATCTCTGGTTGGAATCATTCAGCCTCCTCCTACAAAACTTACTACTTCAATGCTGTCTCCATTTTCAAGGACTGTACTGGAATACTCTGCTTTTGGCACAATTTCTCCGTTTTTCTCTACTGCCACACGTTGTATCTGATAACCTGCGCTTTCCAGATACTCTGTCAGCGTTTTTCCCTCTTCTTCCAGAAACTCACCATTGATCTTTACCATATTTTCACCTCTTTTCAAGCAGAAACCAGACGGTTCCGCCCCGCATTCCAGAGAAATTCTATATAAATCCACTGTTTTCTATGAAAAAACGGGAAACTACCAGTTTCGGTAATTTCCCGTTATACATACACTTATGCTCAGGCATCCCTACGTTGGCATTATCCAAATCAGGTTATCGGTCGAAGGTCATACC
>Stewie_p2__coassemble_1060_pt1 | contig 44851 bp, 51 predicted proteins | sample Stewie_p2__metabat2_high_PE_008 | metagenome-assembled genome bin Stewie_p2 | reverse complement strand
ACCCGTGACCCCTTCCTTACCAAGGAAGTGCTCTACCTCTGAGCCACATCAGCATTTATAACGACAACTGTATTGCGCCGCTCACAGTTGATTATATTAACAGAAGAGCGCGCGATTGTCAATATTTTATTTTAAAATTTTGCAAAAAAATTACGGAAAGAAGTGTAAAAGCAATTTCCGGTTCTTTGACTGGTTTTTGAAGGAAAAATAAAAGAACAATTTCCGGTTTTTCATCTGTAAGAAAAACGAAAGAATAAGGTCGGGCTTTTGGTTGCCTTTTAAAATTTTGTTTCCGGAGAATGAAATGGAACGTTCGTTGTTCTTTTTTGGGAACTTTTTTGGGAATCGGGGGTTTATTTGTTTATTTTTCCGGTTGCGACAATTTTCCCGAAAGGTTATACTGTAATACAGAAGAGAAGAATAAAAAAGGAATGATCAGATTATGAGAAAAATAATTCTGGCTTCGGCATCTCCAAGGCGCAGAGAGCTTCTGGCTGGTGCAGGAGTGAGTTTTAAAGTTTGCCCCGGAAACGGAGAGGAACATATTACAGGAACAGATCCGGAAGAAGTGGTAAAAGAATTGTCTTCCCAGAAAGCTTTTGCAGCCGTTTTTCCGGAGGCGGAAAATGGAACAGTGATCCTCGGTGCAGATACTGTGGTGGTATTTGAGGGAAAAATACTGGGTAAGCCAAAAAATGAAGAGGATGCGGTACAGACGTTGAAAATGCTCCAGGGAAATACTCATCAGGTTTATACAGGGGTTACCATTCTGGAAAATAATCAGGGACAATGGAAGAAGACTTCCTTTGCAGAACGGACGGATGTGACTTTTTATCCGGTATCAGATAAGGAAATCCTGGATTATGTAAAAACAAAGGAACCTATGGACAAAGCAGGAAGCTATGGGATCCAGGGGCGATTCGGTATTTATGTAAAAAGTATTTCAGGAGAATATTCCAATGTAGTGGGACTGCCTGTGGGACGCCTGTTTTATGAAGCAAAAAAATCAGGCATAGAACTGAGGTGGCAGGAATGATAAAAGCATGTATCTTTGACCTTGACGGAACTCTGGCTGATACCCTGGAATCCATGGCAACAGTAGCAAATGAACTGATGGATGAAATGGGACTGAAAAGACAGCCGGTGGATCATTTCAGATATTACTGCGGCGAGGGAGCCGATATGCTGGTGCGTCGCTGCCTGAAAGATGCCGGAGATCCACAGCTGGAATATTATGAAGAAGTGCGTAAAAAGTACAGAGAGCGGTTTAATGCAGATCCTCTGTATAAAGTAAAGATATATCAGGGAATCCCGGAGCTTCTGAAACGGCTGAAAAAACAGGGAACTGCCCTTGCAGTGTGTTCCAATAAACCTCATGACGCGGCAGTGAAAGTTGTGGCGGAACTGTTTGATGATACCTTTGATTTTGTAATCGGGCAGAGTGAGGAAATTCGCAGAAAACCTGCGCCTGACGGACCTTTGAAAGCTGCAGAAGTATTTGGGGTAAAACCAGAAGAATGTCTTTATATCGGAGATACCGGAACCGACATGGAAACCGGAAACGCAGCGGGAATGCATACGGTTGGTGTTCTCTGGGGATTCAGAGACAGGCAGGAACTTCAGGAAAGCGGAGCCGGAATTATCATACAAACACCGGAAGAATTATTAAAAATTTACGAGGAATACAACAATGATTAAATTAGTGGCAAGTGATCTTGATGGAACTCTTCTTTTAAATGGCGCACAGCAGCTTCCGGAAGAGATTTTTCCGCTGATCAGAGAACTGAAAAAAATGGGGATACTTTTTGTGGCAGCAAGCGGAAGACAGTATCCGAACATGAGAAGACTGTTTGACCCGGTGGCAGATGAGATGGCTTTTATCTGTGAAAACGGAGCCCTTGCAGTGAGAAATGAAAAGGTTTTTTATCAGGATAATTTTGAACCGGAACTGGTGAGAGAAATTCTGGAAGCGATAGAAGAAAAGGACGGCGCAGAATTTTCCTGCGCAACCAGAGATTTCTATTATATACATCCGAAAACGCAGCACTATCTGGATCTGATGACAAAGGTTGTAAAAACCACAAGCAAAGTGATAGAAAGTCTTGACGAGATAAAAGAACCCTGTATGAAGCTGGCAGTATATGAAAGAGGGCTTAAGGAGGATTCTATCCGTTACTGGCAGGAACGTTTTTCTGATAAATGTACAGTTGTAACTTCAGGGACGGAATGGGTGGATTTTATTCCCTTTGGGACAAATAAGGCAAAAGGTCTAAAAGAATATCAGAACCGTCTTGGGATCAAACCGGAGGAATGTGTGGTATTCGGGGATGAATACAATGACATTGAGATGCTGAAAGCAGTTCCCTGGAGTTTTGCCATGGAGCATGCAAAACCAGGGGTAATAGAAGCGGCATCTTATACGGCAGAAAGAGTAGAAACGGTCCTGGAACGTCTGATCAGAGCAAATGGAAAAATTGAGGAGGTAATCTGAATATGTATACAAAAGAAAGTGTTGAAACATTTCTGAAAGAGCAGGGCAGACTGTATGATGAACCGGTGGCAGAAAGCTATGAGGAGGCAGAAGAATTTCTTGAGGACTGCATGGCTGTTGAGGTAAAAACCTTAAAAGAGGTACGTCGTTATCTGGACGAAACAGGAGCAGATATTGAGGGAATGACAGATGAGGAGCTGAAGGAGGCAAGCGAAGTGTTTGCGCTGCCTTCCGGAAGCTACCTGATCGTAGAGGGATAGGAATACAGAATAAGAAACGGGAGAGCACTGAGGAAAAACGGTCAGAGCTCTCCTGTTTTGTTAAATAAAGATCATCCATGTAAGAAAAAATGTGCTATGATATATGACAGTGAAAAATAAAGGCGGATTTTCTGCCTGTAGGGAGGAACAGATGATATGTTGGAATTAAGAAACATCAGTTTCCAGGTGCCTGATGAAAAAACAAGAAACGCAAAAAAAATCGGAATTTTAAATGATGTAAGTCTGACCCTGGAAGATAACCAGTTTGTGGTAATCACCGGACCAAACGGCGGAGGAAAGTCTACCCTGGCAAAAATCATTGCCGGGATTGAAAAGCCCACATCCGGTCAGATACTTTTTGATGGACAGGATATTACGGATATGAGTATTACAGACAGGGCAAAGCTGGGAATCAGCTATGCTTTTCAGCAGCCGGTGCGCTTTAAAGGGGTGACAGTCTTTGATCTTCTCCGTCTGGCAGCAGGAAAAGAAATCTCTGTAGCCGGAGCCTGTGAATATCTTTCAAAGGTTGGTTTATGTGCAAAAGATTATATCCGCAGAGAAGTGAACGGAAGTCTCTCGGGCGGTGAGATCAAAAGGATTGAGATTGCAACGATCCTGGCACGAAAAACAAGAGTGTCTGTTTTTGATGAACCGGAGGCAGGGATTGATCTCTGGAGTTTTCAGAATTTGATTCAGGTTTTTGAGGAAATGCATGAACAGCTTCACGGCTCCATTCTGATCATTTCACATCAGGAACGCATTTTGAATATTGCAGATCAGATCATTCTGATCGCAGATGGAAAACTGGTGAAAAAAGGAACAAAGGAAGAGATTCTTCCGGAACTTCTGGGAACAGCAAATGCAGCGCCATCCTGTGATAAGGCTGCAAATCGTAAATAAAGGGGAGAGTGAGAAAAATGGACGCAATACAGAGAGAACTGCTGATGCAGGTAACCGGACTTCATGAGATCCCTGCAGGAGCTTATAATATCCGTTCCAATGGACAGAGTATTAACAGAAAAAGTACAGAAAATATAGAAATTATCAGTAAACCTGACAAAAGCGGTATTGAGATCCATATTAAACCGGGAACAAAAAAAGAAAGTGTTCATATTCCGGTGATCATGAGCCAGTCCGGTCTTGAGGAAATGGTTTACAATGACTTTTATGTAGGGGAGGACGCAGATGTTACGATTATTGCCGGCTGCGGGATACACAACGGAGGGGATGCCTCCAGTCGGCATGACGGGATCCACAGATTTTTTATCGGCAAAAATGCTCATGTAAAGTATGTAGAAAAACACTACGGAAGCGGAAACGGAAGTGGAGAGCGGATTATGAACCCTGTAACCGAGATCAGTCTGGACGAGGACAGCTTTATGGAAATGGAAACCGTCCAGATCAGAGGCGTGGATTCTACAAAGAGAGAAAACAAAGCACATTTGAAATCCGGTGCAAAGCTGGTGGTAATGGAGCGTCTGATGACTCACGGAAAACAGAAGGCAGAAAGCTGGTTTGACGTGCAGCTTGACGGGGAAGATTCCTCTGCAAATATTGTTTCCCGTTCTGTGGCAAGAGATGAATCCTGGCAGCTGTTCCAGTCCCACATCAGTGGTAACACTCGATGCAGCGGACATACGGAATGCGATGCGATTATTATGGAAAATGCAAAGATCAGTGCAGTTCCTCAGCTTACAGCCAATCATGTGGATGCGGCTCTGATCCATGAAGCTGCCATTGGAAAAATTGCCGGAGAGCAGCTTGTTAAGCTGATGACGCTGGGGCTTACGGAAGAAGAAGCAGAGGAGCAGATCATCAGCGGATTCTTAAAATAAAAATGTTTATCAGATGAAAAAATAAAAATGACCGGAGAAAAAATGCAGGCAGCTGCAGGTTTTGTTATTGTCCACATCGTATTTCAAGCAGGGCGCTGTAAGTGGACAGTGACAGTTTCTCCGGCTTTTTTCCAGGTAAAACAGAAATTACATGGCTGTTTCCGGATATGATATAATGGCTGTACAGGAAATAAAAGACACGGAAGTATGTCTTTGCTTACAGCAGGATAATTCCTGTAAAAAGTCCATGACTCCGGTAAAAATGGGCATAATAGAAAAGTAACAGAAAGCAGAAAAGGAGGATGACTTATGAGAGCAAAAAGAATTGCAGCAATCATCATGTCTGTTTTTATGGTGTTGTCCCTTCTTCCATCAGCTGTTTTTGCGGCAGCGGTTTCCACTTTGGAAGGGCAGGTTAAAATCAGCGGAAATGCAACTCCGGGAACGACTCTCAGTGTTGATCTGAATGGAGTAAAACCGGAAGGAATATCAGCGGACAGCGTCAGTTATGTGTGGTCCAGAAAGGCTGCATCTGATACAGAAAACAGGAACCTTACAGAACTCAGCAGGGAAAAAACATATTCTGTGACACAGGATGATGTGGGATCGAAGATCCTGCTGACAATTACCGGACTGGAAGAGAAAGGTTATACCGGAAGCCTGAAAGCAGAAACCGCAGAGATAAAAGCAGTTTCTCAGGAACCTGAACAGACAGAAGAGAACGGCAGTCAGGAAGAAGCTGAAGCTCTGCCGGAGGAACTGTCTCAGGAAAGTACCGGACAGCCGGTTCAGGAAGAAAACAAGGATGAGATTGCGGAAGAATCCGGAAAAGAATCCGGAAGTGAATCTGTAGACAGTATCCCGCCGGCACAGGAAGACACAGCTGTGCAGGAAGAACAACAGGACAGTGAACCGGAGGATGCTTTAAATGAAGGCGAAATTCTCACACCGGTCGATCCGTCGGATGAGGAGAACGGCGAGGCCGGAAGTGAGTCTGTGGACGGAATTCCACCTGCACAGGAAGATGAAGAAATAGTTCCGGAAGAGGGCGGACAGGAAATTCCTTCTGATACAGAAGAGCAGATTTTCAGCGCAGAAGTGATCACAGAGGATGGAGCAGGAGTCCTGGATTTTGGCATTCTTCCGGTGGGAGAAACAGCAGACGGAACAACGAAGAGTGTAACAGTAAGGAACACGGGAACAGAGCCACTGCATTTTCTGGAAAACACTCCGGAGCATTTTGCGGTACAGGACATTCATGAACCCCTTGAACCCGGAGCAGAGGCAGTGCTTTGGGTATCGCCAAGGCAGGGAACCGTAGCGGGAACCTATGAAGATACCATTGCATATCAGACAGAGGAAGGCACAGAGGTTTCCTTTACAGCAAGAATGGTTCTGACTGATTCAGAGAAACCTGAAATTCCTGAAGGATCTGCACTGACTGCTGATCTGGAGTCTTTGGGATTCACCACACAGGATGCTCAGAAGGTGGTGATCACCAATCATTCCTCCGAAGATATCACAGTTGAGGTGTTAACAGAGGCAGGAAAGGTGATTGCCGATCCAGGTACAGCAGTTGTACCGGCAGGAGGAAATTCCGAGTTCACTGTGATTCCGGCTGAGGATCTGGAAACAGATAAAGATTATCAGGATGTTTTATCTTTTACAGATATTAACAACAGCAATAATACAGTGTCGATACCGGTGAAACTGAATATTCCTGCAGAGAAGCCGCAGGGCGGCAGTGATGTTGTTGCAGACACCGATGTGGTAGATTTTGGTGGAGTGATCGAAGGATATACGGAAGCTCCGGCAGAAAAATCTGTGACACTGACTAACCAGGGTACGGAAGAAGCTAGTCTTTCACAGCCGGCAAGTGAGAATGGGGATTTTAAATTCTTTGATGTTGTTCTTGTGGATCAGAAGATTGCGGCAGGAGGAAATACTGCGGTGATCATACGGCCAAGAACCGGACTGGCGGCAGGAACCTATAAAGAGAGTTTTGCAGTCATGGACGAAATCTCAGGAAAGAAGGTTCAGATAACAGCGAACCTGACAGTTGAGGCTGTAAATCACAGTCTGAGCGCAGCGCCTTCCGAACTGGATTTTGCATCAGCAAAAAAAGGATACGGACAGATAAAGGCTCAGCAGGTTACTGTTACAAATAATGGAAATGCTTCTGAGACACTGGCGCAGCCTGTGGGAAAAAACTTTGAAGTAAGTAAAGCAGATGTTTCGGCCCTGAATCTGAAGCCGGGAGATTCTGTAAGTTTTACTGTAAGACCAAAGAACGGACTTGATGTAAATACTTATCAGGAAAACATAGAGATTGCTTCTGAAAATACAAAAGCAGGCTTTAAGGCAGCTTTTCGTGTGATTAAAGGAAATGCTTCTCTGATCAAGATCCAGGCTCCGGCCGATATCACAGGACTGAAAAACGGAACAAAGAAGGACGCAAAATCTCTGAAGCTTCCGTCAGTGATTGTAATTGAAACAAGTTCAGGAAATATGAATGCGGAAGTGTCCTGGGATGTTAAGAACTGCAGTTATGATCCGACCAGAACAGAAGCGCAGAACTTCCGTGTTCAGGGAACTGTGAAACTTCCAAAAGGCGTTGATAATGATAAAAATCTGAAACTTGTAACAAGTGTAAAGGTCAGCGTGAAAGCGTATACTCCAAAAACTGTATCTGCAGATCAGAATAAGATCACAGGAATCGAATATAAGGGAGTATATACTACACAATCCAGAATTTCTTTTACTGCAGTAGGCGCGGGAATGGATAATGCATCACCGGGAAAAGGAGATACCAGATATCTTCCTTTAAGCTGGACTGTGATCAATACAAACAACTGGGACGCAGCTCCGTATACTGCTACTTTTGGATTGGCTGAGAGTGGCGATTACACACTGAAGGTTAAGTTCCAGCTTCAGACTTATGACGGAAAAACCTGGAAGGGAACGGAATCCTATGATACAAAGTCAGTACTATTTACGATTTCCAAGGCAAAGGTTACTGCGCCGGGACAGAACCTTACCCCTGCAGCAAACCGCAAAAATTCAGTAAAAACAGGAGATGATTCACCAATTGCTGTTTTTGTGGTAATTCTCGTAGTAGCTGCAGCAGCCATTGCAGGCGTGATTATTTACCGTAAAAAGAAATAAAAAGTTACAAAATAAAATTACTAGCACTCATTCGAAATGAGCAAAGAACGAGTTTTAACACGATTCATCTAGTTTCATACAGGGCAGAAATCCTTGAAAATATAGGGTTTTTGCTCTTTTTTCGTGTTATCATGTTTCATCCTGTTATTTTGAGTTGTCGTAAATTCTGTCGTAAAAGTGTCGTAAAAAATACTGCCCCAGTAGTAGGTTCAATACCTGCTGTCGGGGTTTTTTAATACGGTTTTTCTGTAACGGCTATTTGCTTTTTCTCTTATTTTTCCATTCAATCATTATTTCCTGCATTTGGAGCATGGCATGAGATTCTAAAATATCTACGCCTATGCCTATTTGATTCCATCCGGGATTTTCAGCATTATCTATTACCTCTTCTCCTAAAATAATTCCATTTTCACCATTAACAGAATAACCGCATTTTTCATAAATTCCTCTTTTTTCATTAAAGGTAATTGGTGTGTCAAAGTCGTTTTTAGTGTAAATTGAAAGCCATTTCAAAAAGTCAAGCATCCGATCACTATTTTCCAGTATATAGTTAAGCGTGTTTTTTTCTTTATCGTCCCAGTAGTTATTGATTCGTTTCAGTGTATCAATAGAATTTTCACTTAGTCCAGTTTCCTCGCTAATGAATTGTTGAGTTTTTGTGGTACACTCATCTAAACCAAGTAAATAGTCAGAGCTGCATTTTAATATCTTACATACAGAGAGAATAGTACTGTAATTTAATTCTGTTTTTTCTGATTCCCAATTGTAAACGGTTTTTTCTTTACTAGAATTACTTCCGGCGCTACCGTTTTCTATGCTATTTTCAAAAATGAGATCATAAAATTCACTTCTGCTAAGATTCAATTCATGTCTTTTCCTTTGAATTCTTCCTCCAACTGTATTTAATGGAAAAAATCTTTCTTTTTTTGCCATAAAAAACCTCCGTATTAGAAAATAAAAGAAATATACATTCTTTAATTTAAATGATACCATAGAGTTATCAGTTGTACAACATGAAATAAGACGAAAAGGAAAAAGAAATATGAATCCAAAGACCAAATATGAAACTAATAGTCAAAGTTTATGCGTGGACACATCTGGATTACAGGAAATACTGCAATCTGGAAGAAAGACGGCTGTTGAAATTGGAATACAAGCAGAAGCACGTGTTCAGATTGGTAGGCGTGTTTTATGGAATGTTGGAAAAGTCAAAAAATATCTGGATGAAGTCAGTGAGTGAGGTGGGTGAATGATCGAACAATTGATTTATAGCCCATTCCTTCAAAAAAATATTCCAGTAAAAGCTGAAAATCAAGCGGAATTAGAAAAATATATAGAGCTGTTCGCACAGCTCAGAAATGAATCAAGCGAAGATATTTGGCATATATGGGATGCTGTTTTACAGGCTCATTTAGAAGTTCTTGATTCTCTTAGAGAAGGGCGGTGGCCTATCGAATGACGTTTGAGGAAGTAATAAGCCGCTTTGAGGTGAAAAGCCGTTACAAGAACCGTGTACAAGCTGTCTGCCCGGCACATCCCGATAAGCAAGCATCATTAACTATCACTAGGGGACGAACAGGAACGCTTATTCACTGTCACGCAGGCTGTCAAATAGACGATATTTTAGCAGCAGTTGGACTTAAAAAGAGCGATCTCTTTTATGAAAACAAAACCCAAGGTAGCAGTTGGCAGCACTATATAGAGAGGCGAGAACACCGGAAGATTGAAGCAATTTACAACTATAATTCTTTTACCAGCGGTGAATATACATTTACAAAAATCCGTATGCAGGATAAGCGGATGATATACGGGGTATTATGTAACGGCCGTTTTACCTACGGTTTAGGCGGTAAACATAGAAAAGATTTAAAAAGCGTTTATGGTGATCTGAAGGCATTAAATAATGCGTTTGTAGAGGGAAAGCCAATATTTATACCAGAGGGCGAGAAAGACGTTGATACGCTCACGAGACGAGGTTATACAGCCTTGACTTATGGAGGTTCTGGAGATTGGCAATCTGAATTTGCAACATTGTTCAAAGGCGCAAAGGTCTACATTCTGGCTGATAATGATGAACCGGGGCGCAAGGTCGCTAATGCAATTCTATCTGATTTAAAGGGAGTTGCTAAGAGCGCAAAAGTAATAGTGCCAGTGCCGGATATTCCAAAGGCAGATATTTCAGATTACTTTGCAGCAGGACGCAGCAATGATGACTTTGAGAAACTCATTCAATCAGCCGTTACAGACACAATCGTAGGTGATCCCATACCTGTCAAAAATAGCACAGTATCCAAAAGTACACTTGTCAATCAGCTTGTCAAACTGGATGCGGCAAATAAATTTCCTTTAACAGATATAGGGAGTGCAACGTTATTCAGCGAAGTATTCAAGAATAAGCACAGATACAATGTGACAACTAGGGATTGGTTTTATTATGACGGACAGCGGTGGAGTCTTGACAGAGAGGGATTGAGAGCGAGAAAATCTGCAAAAGAATTATCTAAGGCTCTGAGCATATATGCAGTGAATTGCTTGCCGGATGAAGATGAAAAGCATAAGGAGCAGTATTTAAAGTATGCTCTGACGTGGACATACAGCCGGACACGGAACGCAATTATACAGGACAGCCGAGATCTGAATTTTATTTCAAATGAAGAATTGGACGCTGATGATTATATTCTTAATTTACAAAATGGCGTTCTTGTGTTTGAGGGAGAGAAAGTCACGGTTAAAGATCATGATGCAGATTTGTTATTGTCAAAAATCTCAAATGTAGAATATCATCCAGAAGCAAAGTGTGATCGTTGGTTGCAGTTTTTAGACGAAGTCATGCAGGGAGATAAAGACAAAATACGCTATTTGCAAAAATTATTCGGAACGTGTTTAACCGGGGATACTCGACTTGAAAAAATGTGGTTTTTGTTCGGCTCTACCACCAGAAATGGAAAATCGACAATGATAGAACGTATATCCGATATTTTAGGGGACTACAGTAAAACCATAAGACCAGAAACTTTATCAATAAAGAATAATCCTGACAGCCGGACAGCAAGCCCAGATGTTGCCAAGTTGGCTGGAGCACGCTTGTGTGTATGCTCAGAGATACCTAAGCGGATGCCGCTAGATGTTGGATTATTAAAGACACTGACCGGACGTGATACTATTGTGGCTCGTTTTCTTCATCAAGACGAATTTCAGTTTAAGCCCAAATTTAAAATGATATGTAACACCAATTTTTTACCAATTGTTTCAGACTCAACAGTGTTTAAATCAGATCGTGTACAGATTGTCAGTTTTGATAAGCATTTTACAGAACAGGAACAGGACAAGACCTTAAAAGATAGGCTGTCTACAAAAGAAGCATTGTCCGGGATTTTAAATTGGATGATTGAAGGATGGATAGCATTTTGTAGAGAAGGACTAGAGCCACCAGAAGCCGTGACAAAATCAACCGTAGAGTATGAAACTTCCAGTGATAAGTTGCAAAATTTTATCGCTGATTGTTTGATTGAATCTGAGGGTAAAAACATATCTGTGAAAGATGCTTATGCTAAATACGAAGAATGGTGTAATGAGAATGGTTATCACACAGAGAATAAAAGAAATTTTATATCAGACTGCCAGAGCAAAGGAATTTTCAAGGAACGAGGAATGGTAGATGGTTCACAAATGAGGAATATTATAAAAAATTACAGTTTTGTAGAAGAAACCTTTATGGAAATAGAAGGAAAAACGCCATTTGATTAATAAAATAGGCAAAATAGGCAAGTTGTATGTAAAGGTTTGAAAAACACTCTATAGAATATTTACATATAAAATGCCTAAAATGCCTAATCATAAAGAAACCCAGTAAAATCAAGGGTTTCAAGACTTTTGAGAGAGAAACCGTTACAAGAATAACACGTTTTTTCTGTAACGTCCTTTAAAGAAAGAGGTGATTTAAAATCCAATCAGAATTTTATAAAAGATACATAAAATCGGAGCAATGGCAACAAAAGAAAGCCGAACGGCTGAAGATAGACAACTGCACGTGTGTGATGTGCGGACGCCCGGAGAGTAAATGTAAAAATGGTTTACAGATGCATCATATCACTTATGAGCGTCTAGGAAATGAGAATATCTTAACTGATCTGGTGAGCCTATGTCCGGCGTGTCATGTCAAAATACATAAATATTACGGAAGGAGAAGAACGGCGTGAATTTTAAGGGTTCGGTTTACTGGAAGATATATGCTGATATCTGGGGCTTTCATAAAAAATTTGCTGATGTGAAGGGTGATGATTCGTATTGGGAGCAAGTGGTTAATGACGCAGGAGAACTTTATAAGAAGTATGAGAAGCGGCTGGAAGGAGAATTTGCAAAGAAACTAACACTTGATGTTCTGGACGAGCTGGAGAGGATTTATAGGAGGAATCAGAATGAGAAGAAGTAAAACAATTATGCGACAGATATTTGCGCCAGAGGATTTAAAACAGTTTGAGGGATGGGAGATTAGGAAGATTAACACATCGGATTACAAGCCGGGGATCATCATGCAAAATCCAGACACAGGCGAAAAGAGGAAACTATTGTTTGCACCGTCTTTATTTGATGGGGAGTATTTAAAGGTGATTCAAGGGAAAGGGGCAACCTTTGGCAAGAATGCCGATTGATAAAAAGGAGAGTGATTAATCATGGGAAATCTACCAGAGAACACGGGGAAAGGTGCATTCATGCGTAAGACATGGGAGGAATTGAAACAGGCCGGGTGTCCTGCCATGCCATTATCGGAGATTCAAAATTTTATTAAAGGCGGTGATCGAGTGTTGACACGGGAAGAAGTGCAGGATTGCATCTTTGGGTATTTTGACAGAAAATTACAAACTGTCATTGACGAAGATAGTGGTGAACTGGTAACAATATGGAAATCGGCTCCAATGAAAGGTGAGCTTGCGGCGGCGTTGGGAGTTGATGAAACCACATTAAGCCGGTATGTGAGTGGAAAATATAATGGGCGTGAATATATTGATGGCGGTACAAGAGGACGCATAAGCCCATCTGACTTTGATCTTGTGAGAAAAGCATATCAGATTATCACGATTTTTTATGAATCAAAACTGTCAGAGAATAGGAATCCAGCCGGGATTATTTATTGGTTGAATAATAGTCTTAATGAGCAGTGGAGCAATGAACAAACATTTAAGATTAAAGCAGAGGAAAATAATTCAAATATGCCGCAAGTCAGCCGGGAGGAGATAGCGGCCAGACACGCAGTATATATTGGGGCAGAGGAGCCGGAAAAGCCAGAACTTTAAATTTAAGAAAGAGAGGATATAACATGAACAATTTTTATAATGATATTCAGGTGACAAAAACAAATAGGAGAATGAACGATATAAGAGCTTGTAAGATTGTGGAAGTAACCCCCAAATTTGGAATCCGGCTTGAAGTCGCAAAGAACCAGACTATTGAACTAATGCCGAAAGATTTTGAAGTGTTTGAGTACAAACCAGGAATGTGGGTTGACTGTCAACTTCATAAAATAAATGGACAAGTAGTAGGGTGTAAAAGAATCGGCATGACACCAGAAGCGTTTATACCAGAATAAACAATAGATGCGATACAGCGGTTAGAATCTTTTAAATCTAAGTTGTGTAAAGGATTTTAAAAGATTCTAGCCGTTAAACAGGCTTACACGATAGTTTTATTATGTAACGTCTTTTAAATGAAATAACGTGAAAATAAATACGTAGATAAAGGAATGAGAGAATGACATTTAATGAAGCGTTAAATAGATTGGTAAATAAATATGGGAAGTATGGATTTAGCAAAGAGATGCTATCAGAGCAGTTACAAGATGGGGTTATGAATCAGGGATTTTCTTTAAACATGACATATAACGGTTTGCGGATGGCACTAGGAAGTGCAACCGGGCAAGAAGAATTGTTTTCTGTTGATGATGTCGCAGAAATATCTGGAATGTCCAGAGAAGAAGTGTTGCAGGAGATCGAGAACGCAAGAAAGGAACTTTCAGAAATAGGAAAAAATCCAGATAATTATTTCAGACCTGTTGAGTCTGCACAAAGAAGTACATTTTATTTTCCGCATGGAATTTCTGATTTATATTCTTGATACAAATAACCGGGTAGGGGTATTTTAACAAGCCTTTGCCCGGTAGGGGCAACCCTATTTTGTAACCGCCGGAAACAAAAAGAGCATTCTAAAAAATTTCTCAAAATAATAAAAAAGAGAAGTCACCTGCTGTCCCAAGCTGTAACTTCTCTATCACCTATCTTTATTATATGGAAAGGTGGGTGTAATTACAATATGAGTAATGAAGAAATTGTGAATCAGATTCAAAACGGTTATTCTGTAACGTTTAATTTAGAGATTCTTTACACGAACAATCTTCCTTTGATTCGGTTATTTCTAAAGAAATATGTCCGGTTGAATCCACAGGATGAAGAAGACCTGCTGCAAGAATCGTTTTTAGGACTGATAGACGCCGTAAATCATTATGAGCCAGATAAAGGCGTGCTATTCATGAGCTACGCTGAACACTGGATTAAACAAAGAGCCAGAACATACATTTCTAAAGATAAATCTATCAGAATACCAGGTCACTTTAAAGAGCAGATAAGCCGTTACAAGAAAAGCGTACAGGAATACGAGCAACTTTATCATAGAAATCCTTCTGATCTGGATATGTGCGAGTACATGGATGTCTCTCTTGAAGAAATTAAGAGAATTAAAATCTGGATGCAAGATACGAAAAGCATTGATGAGATCATTTCTGATGATGGTTCAATAACATTAGGTGAAACGGTGCAAGACAGCTTTGATCTGGAACATACTGTTATAGCCAAGCAATTTAAAACCTATAAGCAGCGGACGTTATGGGATATTGTAGATAAATATACGACACCATCGCAGCAGTTGACTTTAAAAAAGATTTATGGGGAAAATAAAGCATTCAAGCAAATAGCTGAGGAAACAGGAACTACAACAGATGAAGTCAGAAAACTTAAAGAAACTGGTTTGAAGAAATTACGATCTCCTAAAGCAATAAAAGAAATACGTGAGAAGCTAGAAAAGCTAGAAGAATCAAGTATAATGTATCGATCTGGAATTAATTCTTTCAATAACAAAGGTATGTCAAATACTGAATATCTGGCAATTAAAAAAGCTACATTGAGAAAATTTCTCGAATAATTAAAAAGGGTGTCCCGATTTAGAGACACCTTAATACGTTTTTTATTACTGACAGCACGAAATTGAGCCGTCAGAGGTGAGGGGAAAATTCCCCCCATTAACGGAACCAAAATTGGATTGGTTACTAAGCTGAGCTTTTAGCCGAGTCCAAAACGCCTCCATAAAAAATGGAAGCCAGAGGACGGAGCAAGATTGCACTTACCGATACACTAGAAACTGAGCTGAATTTTTAGCTGAGCGCAAGATTGAGCTGAGCTAAAAGAGGACAGTCCAAAATTGGACGCACCTATTTATTCTGGTCACGTTCCATCCTCTGATCTATAGCGGATTTAATATATCCGTTTACACTTTCCCCTGCTGTATCTGCTGCCGCTTTGATCTCCTCATACTTTTCTTTCTGGACGTCAAGAGGGATGCGCTTCAGTTTGGATTTAGCATAGTTCATATCGTATTTGGTTTTTGCTGTAAGTTCTGCCATTATTACACTTCCTTTCATGGGGCGTCAAAAAATGGTGACACCTTCTCTATTATGTACATAGTATATCATAAATACAAGACTATGTACATAGTAAAAATATACGAAATACTACGTACATATTTGTAGAAAAAGTCAATAGACGAACAACTACGTACATAGTATAATAAAGACAGTTAAAGGAACAACAAAACAGCGAAGGGTGAAAACGAAGTGATCGCAAGATGTACCGGAGACACCAACGTAACATCGGGCAAGGGAAAGCAAAGAAGCGAATAGCTGTCGAGATTGGTTTAAGACCTGCCGGGGCTGCGGGAGATTACTTTAAAGAATAACAGAAGGGAGCAACAGGACATGAAGAAATACGACTTACAAGCCATCATGACAAGAGCATGGAAGATTTTCCGTAAAGCACAGATAACATTTGCAGAAGCACTTCACAGATCATGGTTGTCTGCAAAGGCTATTGAAATCAACCAGAATCGCATTAAGAGAGCCAAAGCGACTGCGGAGGTTACAGAGGAAACAAATACATGGGCTGGATGGAAAGCCCTTGGCTATGAGGTGGTTCATGGAAATAAGTCTTTATTTGGTGTTGATCTGATATGGGGCAGTAAAGGAGATGGAGCCATATATAAAGCCCGGTTCTTTGGGCGGTCACAGGTGCAGGAGGTAACAGCGTGAAAAAGTGTATCTGTATTCCAGTAGAGCAGTATGAACTGATGTTAGAAACTTATGATAAAGTTGTTGAGGAATTAGAAAAAATGAAAAAAGCCCTTGAAGAAGCGGCAACTTCTCCAAAGGCAGAGTAACCCGGAAATAGTACATAAAAGCCGGATATACCTTGATTATACGGTTTATCCGGCAGAAAATCAAGGAGGATTTAAGAAAATGCACAATGAAACTTTAGCAAGCGAGATTATTGCAGAATTACAAGAAAAAGTTGGTGTTTTAGAGGAACGGGAAGCGTTAAAAGCAAAATGTATTCAGAATATTTTGAGTATTGAAGATAATCTAACTTTGCATTATTTGGCGTTAAACACAGAATTATTAAAGAGAAACCGGGCCGAAGTCGGTGGAGCAGATGCTTATATTTCAGTAGCGTTCTTTCACCTGATGGAGTTATTTGAGCAAAAGCCAGATGAAAAGATTGCTAAACTCATTTGTGAGGTTATTCAATCATTAAGAAAGGAAAGGGGATAAATTATGGATTATCAGAAGAGGATTGTTGAGATGGTTCAGGAAATTACAGACGAATCAGTACTGAAGGTTATTTGTGATTTTGTAGAAGTGCCATATAGTAAAGAAATATTGAAGAGTGATGGGGAAAAAGAAAATGGATTACAAAAAAATGATTATTGAGTTATTGGATAAAATAAAGGATAAGCATACGATGAAGAGAATTTATAATTTAGTTGAATATTTGTATTTGAGAGAAAACTAATTGTTATAAGCCGGGACATGATTGCTGTTATCAGGTCATATCCCGGCAATTCTTAAATATAGAGCCTAATAAGAAGAGAGGGTAAGAAATTATGTCAGAAAAAAGACGTGACAGTAAAGGACGTATTCTAAAGGATAATGAATATCAGAGAAAAGATGGGAAATACGAATATAAATATTTTTGGGGAAACGAAAGAAAAAGTGTTTATTCGTGGACGTTAGTACCTACGGATAAGACACCAGAGGGAAAACGTAAGGATATGTGCCTTAGAGATAAGATAAAAGCCATTGAAAGAGATTTACAGGATGGCATAGATCATTCTAAAGCCAATATGACATTAAATCAGCTTTTTGATTTGTATATAGATAGTAAAGTAAATATCCGTGAACATACTAAATCAAATTATAGGTTGCTTTGGAGAACCGCTGTCCAGGATTCAAAACTGGGAAATATGAAGATAAGTCAAATAAAACAGATTCATGTGAGAAAGTTTTATGCCGATCAAGCAAAAAAAGGATCTGCTACAAGTACAATCAAAACATACCATAACATTATATGTCCGACATTTGAAATGGCTGTAAATTCAGATATAATAAGGAAGAATCCTGCAAGAGAAGCTATTAAAGGAATTAATGGTACTCAAAAGAAAAAAGAAGCGTTGACAGTAGAAGAACAAAAGAGATTTTTAAATTTTGTGAAAGAAAGTGATGTATACAATATTTATTACCCCATGTTATCATTAGAATTGTTGACAGGTTTACGAGTTGGGGAGTTAGTAGGATTAACATGGAAAGATATTGATTCTATTAATAATGTAATTCACATACAACACCAATTACAATACCTTAAATTGGATGGTAAATTTAAATTTTATGTTTCACCTTTAAAAACAGAAGCAGGAAAAAGAGATATTCCTATTACACCAGAAATTAGAAAATGTTTAACAGACATAAAAAATGTGATGATGTTTACAGGTAGGAGAAGTGAAGTAAAAGTAGATGGATATACGGGGTTTTTATTTGTAACGAAAAATGGCACTGTGTATGCGGTATCTGCTATAAACTTTATTTTGAATAATATCGTGGAAAAATATAATAAAATAGAAGAGAAAAAAGCATCTAAAGAAAAAAGAAGTCCAGAATATCTTCCACATATTTCTTCTCATATACTAAGACATACGGCTTGTACCCGGATGGCTGAACAAGGTATTGATGTAAAAGTTTTACAGTATATTATGGGACATTCGGATATAGGCGTTACAATGAACGTATACAATCATGTGGATAAAACAAGAGTTGAAAATGAAATGCAAAAAATTATAAAGATCGGATAAATTAAGAAGTGTCGTTCAGAAAAGAATGGCACTTTTTTTCAAATACATAATGAAATGTCGTAAAAGTGTCGTAAATTCCAAAGTACAAAAAGAATTACAGTGCTTAAATACCTATAAAAAAGGCATAAAAAACAAATTATTAGCACTCATTCGAAATGAGTGCTAGTTTTTTCTTGACTTTTATGAGAAAGGGTATTACTATATATCACAGAAATGAAAAACAAAGGAGTGTGGAATACATGGCTGTAAAGCATGGTAACTTATCAATTAACAGTGACAACATTTTTCCTATTATAAAAAAGTGGCTTTATTCAGATCATGATATTTTTGTGCGCGAGCTTGTATCAAACGGATGCGATGCGATTACCAAGCTGAAAAAGCTGGAGGTAATGGGAGAATATAGTTTCCCGGAAAACTATAAACCCGCAATTCAGGTAACCGTTGATTCTGAAAAAAAGACCCTGAAATTTACTGATAACGGTATTGGTATGACCGCAGATGAGGTGGAGGAATACATTACTCAGATTGCCTTTTCCGGCGCTACAGAATTTCTGGAAAAATATAAAGACAAAACAACAGACGATCAGATGATCGGACATTTTGGTCTGGGATTTTACTCTGCTTTTATGGTGGCAGATGAAGTGCATATTGATACTCTGTCTTATAAAGAAGGATCTGTTCCGGTTCACTGGACCTGCGATGGTGGAACAGAATATGATATTCAGGATGGAAATAAAGATACAGTAGGTACAGAGATCACTCTGTTTCTGAATGAAGAGAGCCTGGAATTCTGTAATGAATACCGTATGCGTGAGGTTCTTGAAAAATACTGTTCTTTTATGCCTGTAAATATTTATCTGGCAAAAGAAAATGCAGAGCAGGAATATGAGACAATTGACGAAGCTGATTTAAGAGATGATGATGTTGTTGTTGAGCATATTCACGAAGAGGCAAAAACAGAGGAAAAAGAAAATGATAAAGGAGAAAAGGAAACAGTAGAAATTTCTCCGGCAAGAGACCGCGTAAAGATCAACAAACGTCCGGTTTCTTTAAGCGATCCTCAGCCGCTCTGGATGAAACATCCGAATGAATGTACAGACGAAGAATATAAAGAGTTTTACCGTAAGGTATTTATGGATTATAAAGAGCCGTTGTTCTGGATTCACCTGAACATGGATTATCCTTTTAATCTGAAAGGAATTCTGTATTTCCCGAAGATCAATACAGAGTATGATTCCATTGAGGGAACTATTAAACTTTATAACAACCAGGTATTTATTGCAGATAATATTAAAGAAGTGATCCCTGAATTCCTTCTTCTTCTGAAAGGTGTGATCGACTGCCCGGATCTTCCGCTGAACGTATCAAGAAGTGCACTTCAGAATGATGGATTTGTTCAGAAGATTTCTGAATATATTGCGAAAAAAGTAGCTGACAAGCTGACTGGAATGTGTAAGACAGACCGTGAATCTTACGAAAAATACTGGGATGATATCAGTCCGTTCATTAAATTTGGATGCATTAAAGACTCAAAATTTGCAGACAAACTTCATGACTATATTCTGTTTAAAGACCTGGACAACAAATATCTTACATTGAAAGACTGTATAGAGGCAAACAGGAAAGAAGAGGCAGAGCATACTGAGGAAGAGGCTCGGGAGAATACAGAAGAAAATAAGGATGAGAAAGAACTGGAAAAGACAACTGTCTTTTATGTGACAGATCCGGTACAGCAGAGCCAGTATATCAATATGTTTAAAGAAGCTGGAAAGAATGCAGTTATTCTTTCTCATAATATTGATACTGCCTTTATTTCTCACCTTGAACAGAGAGACCAGGAACTTCAGTTTAAGAGAATTGACGCAGATCTGACAGAAGAGCTGAAAGGAGAAGGGGCTGCAGATGAAGATACAGCCAAGACTCTGACAGAGCTTTTCCGTAAAAATCTGAATAAAGAAAAACTGGAAGTAAAAGTAGAAAGTCTGAAAAATGAAGCAGTATCTGCAATGATGATGCTCTCTGAAGAAAGCCGTCGTATGCAGGATATGATGAAAATGTATAATATGTACGGAATGGATCCGGGAATGTTTGGTGGTCAGGAAACACTTGTTTTAAATATTAACCATCCTCTGGTGAAGTTCCTTGCAGAAAATCAGGAGTCTGAACATGCGGCCGTTATCTGTGAACAGCTTTATGATCTGGCAATGATCAGCCATAAACAGCTTTCACCTGATGAAATGACAAAATTTGTTCAGAGAAGCAATGATATTTTAATGTTGCTGACAAAATAAATCGAAATGAATGTGAGCGAAATCCCGGTACCTGAAAAGGCAACCGGGATTTTTGAGTTTTCTAAAAGACAAAAGACTATTCTTTTATGAAAAAATAGAGCAATAATCACGAAGAAATAAGCACAAAATGTTCTAATAGAGCGAAAAATATAAAATTATATATTATTTTGATACAAAAGACAAAAAATTAATATTGACAAATTGCTCTGTGATTCTTATGCTAGACAAGTATGTCCAAACAAGGTTTTGTCGAAGAATCTCGAAAAAAATATGAGAATTTCTTTTTCTTTCGAAGTCCCACGAGTTATTTATGAAAAGGGAAAAAGTAGAAAAAATGTCGTATAGTATATAGAAGAAAAAGAAAATTTGAAATAAATTTCAGAGGAGAACGAAATGAGGAAAGTATACCATTTAATCAGGCAGATGGGAGTAACATCAAAATACAAAGGATATTATTTTGTGGCAGATGCTGTGAAGCTGTCCATGGAGACAGCCGGATATCCCTTGAGAATTACCAAGGATGTATATCCGCCGCTAGCAAGAAAATATAAGTCTACTCCAAACAATATTGAACATGATATCCGTACGGTGGTTAATGTCTGTTGGTCTGCGAACAAAGATCAAATGGATAGGATTGCCGGATATCCTCTGAGCTACAAGCCTACAAACAGTGAATTTGTAGATATGCTGGCATTTTATCTCAGTGCAGATGAGAGATAGTGGATAAAAAATGTGTATTACAGGACCTCGCAGTCAATGCCAAGACAGCGGAAAAAGTTCTGAACAGCAGCGTCCCAAAGCTGTTCGGCGCGTTTGTCCATGGAAAAGTATGTTTGGGCAATCCCTGTAGTACACAAAAGCATATTGTTTTTATACTGTATAATGAAAGAAAAACTGCTGACAGCGGAAAAAAGATCAGATTCCTTTTCTTCAAAAATAGAGAAAAACTGTTCCGGTGAAAGCTGAAATACAATTTTAAATTGCAGCGGGGTCCGTTTCCCGCGTATGATTGAAAAGCAAAAAGGTTTTATTTCTTTCCATGCAGAATAAACAGTCCCCTTTTGGGTCAGGATATTCTGTGTATCGGTATCAAAAAACTCTTTATTTATCTTCCCGTCTATGGAAAAAGTATTGAAGGTTGTGACAGAAACTTCTGCCATGGGAAAATGATCAAAGGTTTCCCCGATCAGAAGTCGGTTCATAAATCCTTTGACATCGTTGATTTTCAGTGCAAGCATATTCTGGCTCCCTTGATTTTTTTTTATTATAAAACAGAAATGAAAAAAAGAACAGAGTTTTTAGAAAAAGTCTTTTCAAATGCCAGGTGATATGGTAATATAAACGTGGTATCCAATACTACATATAATGGAAAAGAGGACGATATAATTGAGTTATAAAATTATTATAGACAGTTGCGGAGAATTCCTTGATGAATGGAAAGATGACGAACGTTTTGAATCTGTTCCACTGACATTGAATGTAGGCGGAGAGACAGTGATAGACGATGAAACCTTTGATCAGGCTGAGTTTTTGAAAAAAGTAGCTGCCTGCCCGGAATGCCCGAAATCTGCATGTCCGTCTCCGGAACGCTATATGAAGGCATACGAATGTGAAGCAGATCATATTTATGCAGTGACATTATCTTCAGAACTGAGCGGTTCCTATAACAGCGCAGTTATTGGAAAAGATCTGTTTCTGGAAGAAAATCCCGGAAGAAAGATTTATGTATTTAATTCACGATCAGCTTCTGCAGGAGAAACACTGATTGGAATGAAGATTCAGGAATGTGAGGAAGCTGGCTGTTCTTTCCAGGAAACCGTGGAAAGAGTTGAGAAATATATAGCAGAGCAGAATACATTTTTTGTTCTGGACGATCTGGAAACCCTTCGCAAGAACGGACGTCTCAGCAGAGTAAAATCTCTTGTGGCAAGCGCTCTGAAGATCAAGCCGGTTATGGGATCTACAGATGAAGGAACCATCTGTCAGCTTGACCAGGCAAGAGGAATCAATAAGGCTCTTATAAAAATGGTTCAGCATGTTGCGGAAAAGACAGAAAACAGTGAAGCGAAAGTTCTGGTAATCTCTCACTGTAACTGCAGAGAGCGGGCAATGCTTTTAAAGGATGCTCTTCAGGAAAAACTTACAACCAAAGAGATTGTTGTTCTGGATACGGCAGGCGTCAGCAGTATGTATGCAAATAACGGCGGAGTGATCGTGGCTGTTTAAAAGCATTGCATGAATGAAGATGACGTGCTATAATTATCTCTATATTCAGCTGCTGCAGAAAGGGCAGCAGTCCTATTTACAGTAAAGGAGATTCAATTATGAGCCAGAAAAAAGTGGATCAGTATAAAGCAAGAAAAAACGGATACAGCAAAGAACAGAAAAAAGAAAAGTTTTATGACTGGCTGGAGAGAATTGTGGGTGTTGTTGTCTGTGTGGCACTTGTTGCATGGATCGGATATTCTGTTTATGATAAAATAGAGCAGAAAGAAGACTCTGTCGTAACACAGACCACTATAGATACATCTGCTCTGGACAGCTATGTAGCCGGACTTTCAGCAGATACAGCAGAATAAATTAATATAAGAATACAAGAAAAAATCCCCGGTATATGCCGGGGATTTTTGTGATCAATACGAATGCTATCCGATATGAACAGATAATAACTTATTATAATTTTGTAACATTAGCTGCCTGCATTCCGCGAGCGCCTTCTGTCAGATCATAAGTTACGGCCTGTCCCTCATCAAGAGATTTGAAGCCTTCGCCGTTGATTGCAGAAAAGTGAACAAATACATCAGCGCCATCTTCGCCTGTGATGAAGCCGTATCCTTTTTCTGCGTTGAACCATTTTACAGTCCCCTTGTTCATGATGTTACCTCCATAAAAATAAAAAGTTAAAAGTCTATCTGACGAAAAAAATCACCAGATTTTACAGACTATATCATGTAATATATAATCTCTAAAAACTAGTGATTTTATATTAATAATGTAGCGGATTTGATTATGATTATATAGCTCATATTTTAAAATGTCAAGATGATTCTTTAGGATTGTGAAAAAACAAGTGGGAAGGATACAGTGGAAAATAAAAGTGTTTTATAAATGCAAAAATCGGGTAAAAAATACTTTATTAAATCGCAGGTTTCGTGTATGATATGTTTAAGTATGTAAAAATAAATTTCAGGAGGAAATTTTTATGATTAATAAACTGATCGACAAAATTAAAAAAACAAATGCTCCCATTGTGGTAGGTCTGGATCCTATGTTGAACTACATCCCAAAACATATCCAGGAAAACGCTTTTGCGGAATTTGGCGAAACATTGGAAGGAGCAGCTGAGGCAATCTGGCAGTTTAACAAGGCAATTGTGGATTCCACCTGTGATCTGATCCCGGCAGTAAAACCGCAGATCGCCATGTATGAGCAGTTCGGAATCCCGGGGCTTCAGGCATACAAAAAAACAGTAGATTACTGTAAGGAAAAAGATCTTGTTGTGATCGGGGATATTAAAAGAGGCGATATCGGATCTACTTCTGCTGCATATGCAGTGGGACATCTGGGACATGTCCAGGTGGGCTCCAAAAGCTACGCAGGATTTGATGAGGATTTTGCAACAGTAAATCCGTATCTTGGCTCTGATGGAGTAAAACCGTTTATTGACGTATGTAAAGAAGAAAATAAAGGTCTTTTTATTCTTGTAAAAACATCAAATCCTTCCAGCGGAGAGTTCCAGGACCGCCTGATCGACGGACGTCCTCTCTATGAGTGGGTAGGTGAAAAAGTTGCTCAGTGGGGCGAGGATCATATGGGTGACGGATACAGCTATGTTGGAGCTGTTGTAGGTGCAACTTATCCGGAAATGGGAAAAGTTCTCCGTAAACTTATGCCAAAAACCTTTATTCTTGTACCGGGCTATGGCGCTCAGGGAGGCAAGGGCAAAGATCTGGTCCATTTCTTTAATGAGGACGGACTGGGTGCGATCGTAAACTCTTCAAGAGGAATTATTGCGGCCTATAAACAGGAAGCTTATGCGGAATTTGGTGAAAAGAACTTTGCAGATGCATCCAGACAGGCAGTAAAGGATATGATCGCTGATATCAGCGGAGCTCTGGAAGGCCGCAGATAATCAGGCTACACTGATTCAGGAGGAAAGAGATGAGCAAAAAGACAAAAGAAAGCTTAAAGATTGTAAGCCAGGAAGAAATCGGAAAAGACATTTACAGTATGTGGCTCCAGGCAGACCATATGGCGGCAGAGGCAAAGCCGGGCCAGTTTCTTTCACTTTATACACGGGACGGGAGCAAACTGCTTCCCCGTCCGATCAGTATCTGTGAAATTGACAGAGAAAAAGGAAGAATCCGTCTTGTTTATCGGGTAACAGGAAAAGACACCGGAACAGAAGCGTTTTCCAGACTTCATGCAGGAGTTCCAGTAGAAGTGCTGGGACCGTTGGGAAATGGCTTTCCGCTTCATGAGGCAGAAGGAAAACGTGTATTTCTTATGGGCGGAGGAATCGGTATTCCTCCTATGCTTCAGACCGCAAAAGAACTGAAGGGACAGAAGACAGCGATTCTCGGTTACAGAGACGAACTGTTTCTGAACAATGAGTTCCAGGAATATGCAGATGTATATGTTGCAACGGAAGACGGAAGTGCAGGAACCAGAGGAAATGTTATGGATGCCATCAGAGAGAATGCTCTGGAGGCAGATGTGATTTTTGCCTGCGGTCCTACTCCTATGCTCCGGGCAATTAAAGCTTACGCAGAAGACAAAAATATCCCGTGCTGGATCTCCATGGAAGAACGTATGGCCTGCGGTGTTGGCGCATGCCTTGCCTGTGTGTGCAAATCAAAGGAGGTCGACGGCCATTCTCATGTACACAATAAACGTATCTGTAAGGATGGTCCGGTATTTTTGAGCACGGAGGTGGAATTATGATAAAGACAGCCGTTAAACTGGCAGGAGTAGAACTGAAAAATCCTGTTATGACAGCCTCCGGAACTTTTGGTTCAGGAGCAGAGTACAGTGAATTTGTAGATCTGAATAAACTGGGCGCTGTGGTGACAAAGGGAGTGGCAAACGTACCGTGGCCGGGAAATCCCACACCCCGTGTGGCAGAAACTGCTTCCGGTATGCTGAATGCCATCGGACTTCAGAACCCTGGAATTGATGTGTTCTGTGAAAGGGATATTCCATTTCTTAAAAAATATGACACAAAGATCATTGTGAATGTGTGCGGAAAAAGTACAGAGGACTACTGCGAAGTAGTGGAACGTCTGGGAAATGAACCTGTGGATCTCCTGGAGATCAATGTATCCTGTCCAAATGTAAAAGAAGGCGGAATTGCTTTCGGACAGGATCCAAAGGCACTGGAAGCCATCACAAAAGAAGTTAAAAAATATGCAAAGCAGCCGATTATTATGAAGCTCAGTCCTAATGTGACAGATATCACAGAGATGGCAAGAGCGGCAGAGGCCGGAGGCGCAGATATTCTTTCTCTTATCAATACACTTACAGGAATGAAGATTGATATTTATAAAAAAGCATTTGCCCTGGCAAATAAAACCGGAGGAATGTCAGGCCCGGCTGTAAAGCCTGTGGCTGTCCGTATGGTGTACCAGGTAGCGCAGGCAGTGAAGCTTCCGATTATCGGAATGGGAGGCATCGCCACTGCAGAGGATGCGCTGGAATTTATTCTGGCAGGCGCAAGTGCAGTATCTGTGGGAACTGCAAACTTCTTTAATCCCTATGCTACGGAAGAAGTGGTTCAGGGAATTGAAGACTACATGAAATCGCAGAAGATAGAGGATATCAATCAGCTGATTGGTGCGGTAAAATAGTTTTTTAATAAGGGCTGCTGTAAAGCATATCCGGAAATATTCCGGGTATATATTTACAGCGGACCTTCTTTTAGGGAGAAATTATGAAGAAAGATATGACAAGCGATATGACGGTAGGGAGTCCGGTGAAGCTGATCATCTGGTTTATGATACCGATGTTTCTTGGTAATGTGTTTCAGCAGTTTTACAATATCGCAGATTCTATTGTTGCAGGTCAGTTTATCGGGGTAGACGCTCTGGCCGCCATTGGAAGCACCGGCTCTCTGATGTTTTTTGTAACCGGATGGCTCAATGGAATGAGCAGCGGTTTTGCCATTATTGTTTCTCAAATGTTCGGAGCCAAAAAGTATGATGATATGCGCCATTATGTGGCTATGTCCGTGTACCTGATGTTTGGGATCACTGCAGTTATGACGGTGGGGCTTCTTGTGTTTAATGAACCCATTCTTCGCCTGATGAATTCTCCTGAGGAGCTGATGGGGGATGTAAAGGCATATATGGGGATTATCTATGCGGGCCTGATCGTTACTGCAGCATATAATGCCCTAGCGGCTTTTCTGCGTGCATTGGGAGATTCAAAATCCCCGCTTTATTTCCTGATCATTTCAGCAGCTATCAATGTAGTATTGGATGTGGTATTTATCAGATTTCTGGGAATGGGCGTGGAAGGCTGCGCTTATGCCACAGTTATTGCTCAGGCGGTTTCAGCAGTATGCTGTATGGTTTACATTATAAAAAAATATCCAATCCTTCATCTGGAAAAGAAGAATTTTGCACTTCGCAAAGGAAGCTTTGCCAAGCTTCTGAATCTGGGGATCCCCATGGCCCTGCAGTTTTCTATTACAGCCATTGGAACTATTATTGTGCAGGGCGCAGTAAATGTTTATGGGGCTGTTTATATGGCGGGATTTTCCGCTGCGGGAAAAATTCAGAATATTATTACCATGGTGGCTGTTTCCATAGGCGCGACTATTGCAACCTATGTGGGACAGAACCGGGGAGCAGGCCGTATGGATCGTGTGCAGGCAGGCGTAAAATACTCCTGGATCATGCTTCTTATATGGGCAGCCATTGAGATGGTTGTCATGTACTTTGGCGGGAAATATTTTACCTATCTGTTTATTGATCCTTCTGAAACTGCGGTGGTGAATGTTTCGGTAACTTATTTCCGCACTGTTTTCTGGGCTTACCCGTTCCTCTGCACGATTTTTCTTTTCCGAAATGCTCTTCAGGGGATGGGTTATGGACTGGTCCCCATGCTTGGTGGGATTTTTGAACTGGTTGCCAGAACTGCGATCGTTCTTCTTGTTGCTGGAAAAGCCAGTTTTGCAGGAATCTGTATGGCAGACCCGGCGGCATGGATCGCTGCGCTGATTCCTCTGATCCCATACTATTATTACGTTATGAAAAAGTATAAAAAACAGACTGTGGCGACCTTTTCATCCATTGATTGAAAAAAAACAGCAGATATGCTAAAATAAAAAAGATATATTATGGAAAAACGAAAAGGGCTTGCCCGTAAACACGGAGGTTAAAAAATATGGAACAGTATAAACAGGAATTTATTCAGTTTATGGTAGACAGTAAGGTTCTGAAATTCGGTGAATTTACACTGAAAAGCGGAAGAAAATCCCCATTCTTTATGAATGCAGGCGGATATGTAACAGGCTCTCAGTTAAAGAAACTGGGCGAGTACTATGCCAGAGCGATTCATGACAAATACGGAGATGACTTTGACGTATTGTTCGGACCTGCATACAAAGGAATTCCGTTAAGTGTTGTGACAGCCATTGCCTACAGTGAGCTTTATGGAAAAGAAGTCCGTTACTGCTCTGACAGAAAAGAGGAAAAAGATCACGGCGCAGATAAAGGAAGCTTTCTTGGAAGCACTCTGAAAGACGGAGACAGAGTTGTTATGATCGAGGATGTAACTACTTCAGGAAAATCCATGGAGGAGACTGTCCCCAAGGTGAAGGGCGCGGCAGATGTGGAGATCGTTGGTCTTATGGTATCTCTGAACCGCATGGAAGTAGGAAAGGGCGGAGAAAAATGCGCTCTTGATGAAGTGAAGGATCTGTATGGCTTTGACACTGCAGCCATTGTGGATATGGCAGAGGTGACAGAGTATCTTTACAACAAGGAAGTAAACGGACAGGTGATCATTGATGATACTCTGAAGGCAGCCATTGACGATTATTATCGTCAGTATGGAGTAAAATAGGAGGTTTGCCGTGAACGAAAAGATTTATAAAACAATGACAAGAACAGGGGCCTGCAGTCTGGCAGTAGGCATTGTTACCCTGACAACAGGAATCGCAGCCGGTATCCTTATGATCATCAGCGGAGCGAGACTCTTAAAAAGAAAGTCAGATATTCTGATCTGACAGTCGGTTTTGAGTAACAGGGCAAAACAAAAAATCCGGCGGACGGGAATAGCTCTTTTTGTTCTGTATGTGCTGATTCTGATCTACTTTCTGTTTTTTTCTGAGGGATATGGACGGATCGCGCAGGAGCGCATATACAGATACAACCTGAAACCCTTTGTGGAGATCCGGAGATTCTGGATGTACCGGGAACAGGTTGGCTTGTCTGCTTTTTTTATGAATATTTTCGGGAATGTGATCGGATTCATTCCCCTGGGATTTATCCTGCCGGTCATCAGCCGGAGATGGCGCAGTGGATTCCTGATCGTTCTGTCCGGGTTCAGTCTGAGTCTGTGTGTGGAAACGATTCAGCTGGTAACAAGAGTGGGCTGCTTTGATGTGGATGATCTGATTTTAAATACCGCAGGCGCGGCAGCCGGATATATGCTGTTTGCGGTCTGTGATTACCTGAGGAGAAGGCATTATGGCGAAAAGATATAGATATTCATTTGTAAAAACAAAAGAAGCGGAAAAGGGAAAGCTGTCAGTAGGACTGGCAGCTGCTTCTCTTATTTTGTTTCTGTCAGCAGTTCTGACTGCTTTTGCACTTAACGGTGCCTATGGATTTATTGTGGGAGGTATCTGTCTTTTTGCAACAATGCTTTCTGTTTATGGATTCATTATGGGATTATTAAGTTTTTCAGAGGAAAAGCGTATGCATCGTACCAGTATTGTGGGTTCTATCCTGAATGGAATCATTATGGTGGGATGGCTGGGCTTTTTTTTAATGGGAGTGTAAAAAATGGAACGTTTAGAGAAACAGATGCAGTTCATTATAGAGGTGGACAAAGTAAAAAATATCTTTCGGCAGACGTATCTTGCAGATGGAAACCGTAAAGAAAATGATGCGGAGCATTCCTGGCATCTTGCGCTTATGGCAGTGCTTCTCAGGGAATATTCTAATGAAGAGATCAGCTTGGAAAAGGTGATCCCCATGGTGCTGATCCATGACCTTGTGGAAATTGACGCAGGAGATACCTATGCCTATGATGAAGTTGGTGCGGCAACTAAGGAAACCAGGGAACGGAAAGCGGCTGAGCGGATTTTTGGGCTGCTTCCGGAGGATCAGAAAAGCTGGTTCAGGGAGCTTTGGGAAGAGTTTGAAGCCTATGAGACACCGGAGGCAAAATTTGCCCATGTACTTGATAACTGTCAGCCTCTTCTTCTGAATGATGCTTCCGGAGGAAGAAGCTGGGCGGAGCACGGCGTGAAAAAAAGCCAGATTTATAAAAGGAATCAGCATACTTCAGAAGGTTCCGGGGAAATCTGGGAATATATGAAGAAACTGGTAGACAAGCATGTCCGTCTGGGAAATGTGATCGATGAGTAAAGACGGAGAAGATTTTTTGAAAGGAGATGACAGCTTGGACGAATTACTGATGGAACGATTTGCCCTTGCAGAAGAACGGATTGGGGAAATCTGTGCAGAAAAGGAAATAAAAGAACCTTTTGAGGAGTTTTTTCAGAGAGCGGCAGAGTTTCTGGGAAAAACAGGAGAGATCCTGAAAAGAGAACAGGAAAAGCTTTCTCTGGAGGAGTTGAAAGCGGAAAATACAGCTCTGTATGAAGAACTTTTTCCGGAAAATTATGAGAATTGCTATGGAAATCCTGCTTATGCGGTAAAAAAACTGGGAGAGTACGGTCAGAGCTTCTGTTTTCTGTATGCGGAGCTGAGAGGAACTATAGTTTATGCATATGAAAAAAAATGGTGGGATTATCTTGTGTGCGCAGAGCTGTTTCTGGAGGTTCATTCTGCCTTCTGTGAAGAAGAGCTTCCTGCTCCGAAAACAGTAGAAGATATTCTTCGTTCCTATGTAAATGATTATTGTCAGGACATGATGGAACAGAGAATTGCCGAGGGCGTTGATCCGGAACTGGATTTTGCCACAAAGATCATTATGGAGTCAGATCTTGAGGATCTGAGTTATCTTTACCGTTATGGCGAATATGTATCCGGAAACGAAGTTGGAGTGGCTCTTTTTCTGAATAGTCTTTCTCAGGAAAAAATCGATGATATGGCGCGTACCTATACAGAAGGCTACCGCATTGGATTTATTAATACGAGAAAAGATATCACAAAAAAGAAAACCGTAAATATCCGCTATAATCTGGGATTTGAACGGATGGTGCGGGCGGCAGTCCTTCAGTTCCGGGAAATGGGTCTGGAACCTGTGATCTACCGTCATGCAGCTCATGTGATCAATAAAAAAGGAGCAGCTCGTGTGGGATATACAGGCGGAAATGCCAATCCTCAGTATGATTACGACCACAGACAGGACTGCGCTCTGTTTATGGACAGTGATTTTGTAAAAAGAAAGCTCCGCTCCATGCAGAATGCCTATGACAAGTACAGAGATCTGGCGGAAGTCCACGGCGGGCCTGCATGCATTGAAACTTTTGGAGAGGAACCTTTTTCACCGGTTTCCAAGCCGGAAGCCCTGAGTTTAAGCGAAGGGCAGCAGAAGCTTCAGGTAGAGCTTGACAATGAATCCGGTCAGATTGTAAACCGTTATATCAGAGGGGACGAGAGAAGCTTTACGATTATTGCCTATCCGGTGCCGGAGATTGGAAAAAATTTCCCGGAGATTTTTGATGAAATCGTAAAGATCAATACGCTGGACTATAAACTTTATGAAAAGATCCAGCAGACGATCATAGAAACTCTGGATACCTGTGAATGGGTGGAGATCAAGGGACAGAACGGTAATGAAACAGATCTTATCATTCATCTCCATACCCTGGAGGATATCAAAAAACAGACAAACTTTGAAAACTGTGTGGCAGATGTGAACATCCCGGTGGGAGAGGTGTTTACTTCTCCGGTTCTGGCAGGAACAGGCGGCGTTCTCCATGTAAAAAAAGTATATCTGAACGGTCTGCAGTTTAAGGATCTGAAGCTTGTGTTTGACTGCGGCCAGGTAATTGATTATTCCTGCAGTAATTTTGATACAGAAGAGGAAAACAGGGCTTATATTGAAGATAATATCCTTCACCATCATGTGAAGCTTCCAATGGGAGAGTTTGCCATCGGAACAAATACCACAGCCTATGTGGCTGCGGAAAAATACGGGATCGCAGACAAACTGCCGATTCTGATCGCAGAAAAAATGGGCCCTCATTTTGCAGTGGGAGACACCTGTTACAGCTGGGCTGAGGATGTTGCAGTGTATAATCCGGACGGAAGAGAGATCATTGCCAGAGACAATGAAATATCCAGTCTCAGAAAAGAGGATATCAGCCTTGCATATTATGGATGCCATACAGATATTACCATTCCTTATGAGGAGCTTGGAAGCATCCGTGTGATCGATGATGAAGGCGAAGGGCGTTCTATTATTGAAAAAGGACGTTTTGTGCTGCCTGGCACAGAGGAACTGAACCGTCCTTTTGAGAAATAAAGAGATGTGAAAGGAAGAAATTTCGGATATATACAAAAACAGTTTGTTTGCCAAAATATTTCTTTTATGGAATTTTATTGACACAAAAATAGAATCTTAGTAGAATCAACCTGGAATGATTGAAAATTAAGGAGGCCTACCAATGAAAAAAGTTGGAATTGTAATGGGAAGCGATTCAGACATGCCGGTTATGAGCAAAGCAGCGGCAATTCTTGACAAACTGGGAGTGGAGTATGAGATGAAGATCATCTCCGCACACAGAGAACCGGATGTATTTTTTGATTATGCAAAGAGCGCAGAGGAAAGAGGATTTAAGGTGATTATTGCAGGTGCAGGAATGGCAGCTCATCTGCCGGGAATGTGCGCGGCAATTTTCCCCATGCCGGTAATCGGTATTCCGATGCACACAACCTCTCTGGGAGGACGTGACTCCCTTTATTCCATCGTACAGATGCCGTCCGGAATCCCGGTTGCTACAGTTGCCATTAATGGCGGTGCAAATGCAGGACTTCTGGCAGCAAAAATTCTGGCAACTTCAGATCCTGAGCTTCTTGAGAAACTCAAAGCATACAGCCAGGAGCTGAAAGAGCAGGTAGAAGCCAAGGACGCAAGACTGCAGGAAGTAGGCTATCAGAATTATTAATAAAAAATAAAAAAGTAAATACTGGGAGGATATTATGGATTACAAGAACGCAGGTGTTGATATAGAAGCAGGCTATAAGTCAGTGGAGTTAATGAAAAAGCATATTGCAAAGACAATGAGACCGGAGGTTTTAGGCGGAATCGGCGGATTTTCCGGAGCATTTTCCATGAGCACTTTTAAGGATATGGAAGAACCGACTCTTGTTTCCGGTACAGACGGATGTGGAACAAAAGTAAAACTTGCCATGGTTATGGACAAGCATGATACGATTGGAATCGATGCAGTGGCAATGTGTGTCAACGATATTGCCTGCGCCGGTGCAGAACCGCTGTTTTTCCTGGATTATATTGCCTGCGGCAAAAACTATCCGGAAAAGATCGCTGAAATCGTTGGCGGTGTGGCAGAAGGCTGCGCTCAGTCAGGAGCAGCTCTGATCGGTGGAGAAACTGCTGAACATCCGGGACTTATGCAGGAGGAAGAGTACGATCTTGCAGGATTCGCAGTAGGAGTGATCGATAAAAAAGACCTTCTTACAGGAGAAGAACTGGAAGCAGGTGACGTTCTGATCGGTATGGCGTCCACAGGTGTTCACAGCAATGGATTTTCTCTGGTGCGTAAGGTATTCGATATGACAAGAGAGTCTCTGGACACTTATTATGATGAACTGGGAACAACTTTGGGCGAGGCTCTTCTTGCCCCGACCAGAATTTATGTAAAAGCTCTGAAGAGCGTGAAAGAAGCGGGCGTGCGCATCCATGCATGCAGCCATATCACAGGCGGCGGCTTCTACGAAAATGTTCCGCGTATGCTGAAAGAGGGTACAAGAGCAGTGATCGAAAAAGACAGCTATCCGGTTCTTCCTATCTTTAAGCTTCTTGCAGAAAAAGGAAACATTGAAGAAAAAATGATGTATAATACCTACAACATGGGTCTTGGAATGGTTCTTGCAGTAAAACCGGAAGACGTGGACAAAACAATGGAAGCAATCCGCAAAGCAGGAGATACTCCATATGTGGTAGGACGTATTGAAGCCGGCGAAAAGGGTGTGGATTTATGTTAAGACTTGGCATTCTGGTATCCGGAGGGGGCACGAATCTTCAGGCCATTCTGGATGCGCTGGATCAGGGAGTGATCACCAATGCCGCTGTTTCAGTAGTGATCAGCAACAACTCCGGTGCCTATGCTCTGAAAAGAGCAGAGGACCGGGGGATCCCGGCTGTTTGTATTTCTCCGAAATGCTATGACAACAGAGAGGAATTCCATAAAGCTCTTCTGGCGGAGCTTCAGAAAAAACAGATAGATCTTGTGGTTCTTGCAGGTTATCTGGTTGCGGTTCCTCCAATGATCGTGGAGGCATATCCAAACCGTATCATTAATATCCATCCTTCTCTGATCCCGTCTTTCTGCGGAACAGGGTTTTATGGACTGCGCGTTCATGAGGGAGTTCTGAACAGAGGCGTAAAAATAACCGGAGCCACTGTGCATTTTGTAGATACAGGCACAGATACAGGTCCGATCATCCTTCAGAAGGCCGTTGAGGTACAGCAGGGAGATACTCCGGAAGTTCTTCAGCGCCGGGTAATGGAAGAGGCAGAATGGAAAATCCTTCCGGAAGCCATTGACCTGATTGCAAACGGAAAGGTCAGTGTTCAGGACGGAAAAGTTCAGATCAGCAGATAAGGAGGAAATACCTGATGAATATACTGATTGTAGGAAGCGGCGGAAGAGAACATGCAATCGCATGGAGTGTGGCAAAAAGCCCAAAAGCTGACAAGATTTACTGCGCACCCGGCAATGCGGGAATTTCCCGGTATGCAGAGTGCGTAAATATCGGAGCTATGGAATTTGAAAAACTGGCGGATTTTGCCCAGGAACATCATATAGACCTGACAATCATCGGAATGGATGATCCGCTGGTAGGCGGCGTTGTGGACGTATTTGAAGCCCGCGGGCTGAAAGTATTTGGTCCCCGTAAAAATGCGGCTATTCTGGAGGGCTCCAAAGCATTTTCCAAGGATCTTATGAAAAAATATAATATTCCTACTGCCGGATATGAGAATTTTGAAGATTCCGAAAAAGCGCTGGAATATCTTCGGACACAGGCAAAATTCCCTGTTGTTCTCAAAGCAGACGGACTGGCTCTGGGAAAAGGCGTCCTGATCTGTAATGATCTTGCTGAGGCGGAAACCGGTGTAAAAGAGATCATGGAGGACAAAAAGTTCGGAAGCGCCGGAAATACCATGGTTATAGAAGAATTTATGACAGGAAGAGAAGTTTCCGTACTTTCTTTTGTTGACGGAAAGACGATCCGCACCATGACTTCCGCTCAGGATCATAAACGTGCGATGGACGGAGATCAGGGATTAAATACTGGCGGAATGGGAACTTTTTCCCCAAGCCCGTTTTATACAGAAGAGGTAGATGAATTCTGTAAGAAATACATTTATCAGTCAACCGTAGACGCCATGGCGGCTGAGGGACGTCCTTTTGTGGGAATTATCTTCTTTGGCCTTATGCTGACTCTGGATGGACCAAAGGTTCTGGAATATAATGCCCGTTTCGGCGATCCGGAGGCTCAGGTAGTGCTGCCGAGAATGAAAACAGATATTCTTGAGGTGATGGAAGCCTGTGTAAACGGCACACTGGATCAGATCGAGCTTGAGTTTGAGGATAATGCAGCAGTCTGCGTGGTCCTTGCCAGCGAGGGATATCCGGTAAAATACGAAAAAGGTATTCCTATGTCCGGCTTTGAGAAGTTTGAGGATAAAGAAGGATATTATTGTTTCCATGCAGGCACAAAGCTGGAAAACGGTCAGATCGTTACAAACGGAGGACGTGTTGTGGGGATCACTGCCAAGGGCAAAGACCTGAAGGAAGCGAGAAAGAATGCATACGAGGCAACTGAGTGGATTCAGTTTGCCAATAAATATATGCGCCATGATATTGGAAAAGCCATTGATGAGGCGTAAGGAGGAAACAACGTGTATTGTGTAAAAAAGATAACCGAGGATATGTACTGGATCGGTGCAAGTGACAGAAGGCTGGAACTGTTTGAGAACGTATATCCAATCCCCAAAGGAGTTTCCTATAATTCCTATGTGATCCTGGATGAAAAAACAGTTCTTCTTGATACAGTAGATCATTCCGTATGCTCACAGTTTCTTGAGAATCTGGAGCATGTGCTGAATGGTCGCACTCTGGATTATATTGTTGTAAATCACATGGAGCCGGACCACTGTGCTTCTCTTGCGGAAGTTGTGATCCGTTATCCTGAAGTGAAATTTGTGGGAAATGCAAAAACATTTACCATGATGAAACAGTTTTTTGATTTTGACGTAGATAATCGTGCAATTGTGATCAAAGAGGGAGATACCATTTCCACAGGAAAGCATACTCTTGCATTTGCCATGATCCCTATGGTCCACTGGCCGGAGGCTATGGTGACTTATGATGCGTATGACAAAGTCCTTTACAGCGCAGATGCTTTTGGAACTTTTGGGGCGCTGAACGGAAATATTTTCGCAGATGAGCTGAACTTTGAAACAGAGTGGCTGGAGGAAGCAAGAAGATATCTTACCAACATTGTGGGAAAATACGGTGTTCAGGTTCAGTCTGCGCTGAAAAAAGCAGCAGCTCTTGATATTGAGATGATCTGCCCCCTTCACGGTCCGGTATGGAGAGAAAATCTGGGCTGGTTTATTGACAAGTACCAGAAGTGGAGCACTTATACACCGGAGGATCATGCGGTTCTTATTGTTTATGCCTCTATTTATGGAAATACAGAGAGTGCAGTCAATGTTCTGGCAGGTAAGATTTCTGATGCCGGAGAAAAGAACATTGCAATGTATGATGTATCCAAAACAGATCCGTCCTATATTCTGGCAGAGGCATTCCGCTGTGACAGGATTGTTTTTGCGTGCCCAACTTACAATGCGGGGCTTTTCCCAAAAATGGAAACTCTTCTTTCAGAGCTGAAGGCGCATAATTTCCAGAACCGTAAAGTGGCTGTGATCGAAAACGGTACCTGGGCGATCTCTGCGGGAAAACAGATGAAAGAGATTCTTTCTTCTATGAAAAACATGGAGATTTATGATAATACTCTTACTGTGAAATCTTCTCTGAAGAGAGATCAGATGGAGGAACTTGACGGAATCGTAGAATTCCTGACGAAATAAAAAGGAGCATCTGTTTCTCTGCCGGAGACAGATAATGGAAAGGACAACAAGAATGGGAATGAGTGTAGTAGACGCAGTGAAGGAAATTCAGGCCAGAGACAGCATATTTGTGGCATATTCTCAGGTGACAAAGCTTCCTTATGTGACCTGCGCAGAAGAGACTTATAATGATCAGGCATGGTTTTTTGCCGAGGAAGAAACTCTGAAAGAATTTGGGAAAAAGAAACTGGATGATAAGGTTCTGCTTATGGGAATGAAATATGAAAAAAAAGATTTCCCGAGAATGTACGGACTTCTCTATGCGGTCGGAGTGAATTCCCTGGTGTGGAATAATGGAAGTGAAGAGATTGAAGTGGAGCTTGAAAAGATTGTGCGTCAGCCGGATCTCAGTAAGATTGAACCGGAAAAAAGACCTCTGATCAATTCAACTCTTCAGCTTTCCGGTATTTATTTTATGCAGGAACTGCGCCGTCCGGTGAAACCGGAGGAACACAAAAATATCCGGGAACTGGAAGAGGAGCTGATCGCGAATCTGAGAAAAGCGGAATTTCTTGTTGCGATGGAGCGCAATGAGGAAGATCCTGCAAAGGTAAATATCCCGTATTTGAAAAATAAAGACGGAAAAATCCTTCAGCCTGTTTTTTCAGACGTACTGGAATACGAAAAATTTGCCAGAGGCAAAAAGCTGAGGATTGCAAAAATACCTTTTGCGAAGCTTGCTGATATTATGATCCAGCAGGCAGAAGCTCTTGCTATCAATCCTATGGGATTTAATCTTATTTTGAACAGAGACCAGTTAAAAAAGATCATTGGTTAAATGTAATACAGAAAGAGGCAGCTGCGAGGCTGTCTCTTTTTCGATTTTGGGAAAGACATGGTAAATAACTGTTTTCAAAATATGTGAGATGTGCTAGTATATGTGTAACACGATACGAGGAGGCTTGAATATGGTCATAGAGATAGATTTTAACAGTGACGAAGCCATCTATGTTCAGCTGATGAACCAGATCATCCTTGGAATCGCCACCTCAAGGCTTCAGGAAGGCGATACACTGCCTTCTGTAAGGCAGATGGCAGATACCATAGGCATCAACATGCACACAGTCAACAAAGCCTATACGCTTCTGAAACAGGAAGGGTTTGTGTCCATTGACAGAAGAAGGGGAGCTGTGGTAGCCATTGATGTAGATAAGATAAAAGCTCTGGAGGAAATGAAGCAGAATCTTGTGGTGGCTCTTGCAAAGGGCTGCTGTAAAGCTGTTTCCAGACAGGAAGTACATCAGTTGATCGATGAGATTTTTGACGATTACGATCTGTAAAAGATCAGGAACAAGGAGGAATTTATGCAGGAAAAGTTTACCAGACAGGCTGTAAATGCTTTAAAGCTTGCCAGAAGCACGGTACAGTCCTGTAAGCATACGTATATAGGCACAGAACATATTCTGGTGGGACTTTTAAAGGAGAAGGAGGGAACTGCGGGAAGAATTCTGGAAGAATTCGGTGTAGAACAGGAACGGCTTCAGGAATTGATCGGCAGTCTGATCGCACCTTCGGAAGTGCTGACTATAGAAAGAGTGCCGGAGTACAGTCCGAGAGCTCAGAGGATTCTTGACAATGCAAAAAAAGAGGCTCAGGCGCGCAGGATGGATCTGGCAGGCACAGAACACATACTTCTTGCCATGCTGAAAGAGACAGATTCCGTTGCCACAAGACTTCTGTACACTATGGGAGTCAACATTCAGAAACTGTATGCGGCGGTTCTGACTGCAATGGGCTGTGACCAGGATGCTATTGCGGAGGAAATGCAGACATCCAGAAATCTGAAAGATAAAAAAGGATCAGGAACTCCTTTTCTGGATCAGTACAGCCGGGACCTTACAGCAATGGCTGCTGACGGAAAACTGGATCCGGTTGTGGGAAGAGATCGGGAAATCGGGCGTCTGATCCAGATCCTGAGCCGCAGAACAAAAAATAACCCTTGCCTGGTAGGAGAACCGGGAGTGGGAAAAACAGCTATTGTGGAAGGTCTGGCTCAGAAAATCGTGTCCGGGATGGTTCCGGATACTGTAAAAGAAAAACGTGTGGTAGTTCTGGATCTTTCCGGAATGGTAGCCGGAAGCAAATACAGAGGAGAATTTGAGGAACGCATCAAAAATGTAGTAAATGAAGTGCGGGAAGACAGAGGAATCCTTCTTTTTATTGACGAGCTTCATACGATCATCGGCGCAGGCGGTGCAGAGGGCGCTCTGGATGCGTCCAATATCCTGAAGCCGTCTTTGTCCAGAGGAGAGATCCAGCTGATCGGAGCTACTACTCTGGAAGAATACAGGAAATATATTGAAAAGGATGCGGCTCTGGAACGGCGTTTCCAGCCGGTGACAGTAGAGGAACCGTCAGAGGAGGAAGCTTTGGAGATTCTGAAAGGGCTTCGTCCTTACTATGAAAAACATCACAGAGTCAGCATTGAGGACAGCGCTTTGGAGGCAGCAGTGCAGATGTCTGTCCGTTATATCAATGACCGTTTTCTTCCGGATAAGGCCATTGATATCATTGATGAAGCAGCTGCAAAAGTACGTTTGAAAAGCTACAGGACAGTGACAAAAGCAGAAGGTCTTGAAAATACACTGAAAGAGCTTTTGGAAGAAAAAGAGGAAGCTATTCGCCAGGCGGATCTTGAAAAAGCCAGAGAGATTCAGAGCCGTCAGAGAGAAGTGGAGCAGGAAATTAAAAAATATCGTGTCAGAGAAGAACGGAAAAGTCAGAAAAAGAGTCTTACAGTGACGGAAGCTTCTGTGGCGGATATTGTTTCTGATTGGACGAAAGTACCTGTACAGAAACTGACAGAAAGTGAGTCAAAGAAGCTGGCGCATCTGGAAGGAATCCTCCATAAACGGGTGATTGGTCAGGAGGAGGCTGTAAAGGCAGTTGCTCAGGCTGTAAAGCGTGGACGGGTAGGTCTGAAAGATCCCGGACGTCCCATTGGATCATTCCTGTTTCTGGGACCTACAGGCGTAGGAAAAACGGAACTTTCCAAGGCGCTTGCAGAGGCTGTGTTTGGAAGCGAGCAGGCTATGATCCGAGTAGATATGTCTGAGTATATGGAAAAGCACAGCGTATCAAAAATGATCGGTTCTCCGCCGGGATATGTGGGTTATGATGAAGGAGGACAGCTCAGTGAAAAAGTACGCAGAAATCCTTATAGCGTGATTCTTTTTGATGAGATAGAAAAAGCTCATCCGGATGTATTTAATATTTTACTTCAGGTATTGGATGACGGACATATTACAGATGCTCATGGACGAAAGGTGGATTTTAAACAGACAATCATCATCATGACGTCTAATGCAGGGGCGCAGGCTATTATTGAACCGAAAAAACTGGGATTTATGTCCGGAGATAACGAAAAACAGGATTATGAGCGGATGAAATCCAATGTAATGGAAGAAGTGCGCCGATTGTTTAAACCGGAGTTTCTGAACCGAATTGATGAGATTATGGTATTCCACACCCTCAATAAAGAGCATATTCGTAAAATTGTGGGACTTCTTCTTAAAAATCTGGAAAAACGATGTGAAGAGCAGATGGATATACGGCTGAAGATCAGTGATTCTGCCAGAGATTATCTTGCAGAGGCCGGATTTGACAGTAAATATGGAGCAAGACCTCTTCGCCGTGCTATTCAGACAAAGCTTGAGGATAGCCTTGCAAACGAAATTCTGGAGGGAAGAATCCGAAAGGGCGATATGGTAAAGGTTCAGCTTCATCAAAAACAGCTTCGGTTTATTCCTGTTCCGGAAGAGAAAACAGACAAAAAGCAAATATAAAAAAGATATTAAATCTTGGTTAGGATACTGTTCAAAAAATTGTGAAAATGTTATAATAAGAAAAATCATCAGGAAAGGAACAAAGCTTCCTTTTGAGTGATTATTCAGTATCAGAACACATGATTCTGAAGGGTTATTCTATATCCAAAGACAATACAACAGAGAATCTCAGGGAGGACATAAGATCATGGCAGTAGTAAAAGAACTGATTCGTACAGAGGAAAATGGAAGCATCAGCTTTGGCAATTATGAGCTGGCTCAGAAATCCAAAGTATCAGATTTTCAGCATCAGGGGGATGTTTATAAAGTGAAAACTTTTCATGAGATCACCAAGCTGGAAAGAAATGGTATGTTTGTTTACGAATCTGTGCCGGGAACTGCAGTTTATAATCTCTTGCAGGACGGTTCAACCATGAGCTTTCAGGTGGAAGGTGCAGAGGATGCACAGATCACTGTAGAAATGGAGGCTGACACAGAGTACGATATTACGATCAATGGTTCGGATGCAGGTACAATGAAAACAAATCTTGGAGGCAAGCTTTCTTTCAGTGCTGAGCTGGGAGATGCTGTGGCAGAAGTGAAGATCAAAAAATGTTAAAAAATAAAAAAGTTGTTTATTTTTGTCAGGAATGTGGATATGAATCTTCTAAATGGATGGGTCAGTGTCCGGGCTGTAAAGCATGGAATACATTTGTAGAAGAGACGGTTTCCACAAAAAAAACGTCATCTTCCGGCAGTCGGACTATGGCGCAGGGACTGAAACCGGAACCTGTAAAACTAAAAGATATACGGATTTCAGAGGATGAAAGACGGCTGACAAAGATCGGAGAGCTTGACAGAGTACTCGGGGGCGGTATCGTTCCCGGGTCTCTTGTTCTGGTGGGTGGAGATCCGGGAATCGGAAAGTCCACCCTTCTTTTGCAGGTGTGCAGAAATCTGGCTCTGTCCGGAAACTCAGTGCTTTATATTTCAGGCGAGGAGTCTTTGCGCCAGATTCGTCTCAGAGCCAACAGGATCGGAGAATTTAATGAAAATCTGCAAATATTCTGTGAAACAAATTTGGAAACCATCAGGGAAGTAATTGAGAGAAAGAAACCGGATATGGTGGTTATTGACTCTATTCAGACTATGTTTCACGAGGATATCAGTTCTGCGCCGGGCAGCGTTTCACAGGTCAGGGAATCCACAAATATTCTGATGCAGATTGCCAAAGGACTTGGAATCTCTATTTTTATCGTAGGTCATGTGACAAAAGAGGGAAATGTAGCAGGTCCGAGAGTCCTGGAACATATGGTAGATACGGTACTTTATTTTGAGGGTGACCGTCATGCATCTTACAGGATCCTCAGGGCTGTAAAAAATCGATTTGGTTCTACCAATGAGATCGGAGTCTTTGAAATGCGGGGAACCGGGCTTGAGGAGGTTAAAAATCCGTCGGAATTTATGCTGAATGGGAAGCCTAACGGTACTTCCGGTTCTATTGTAGCCTGCTCGATGGAAGGAACAAGGCCTATTCTTGTAGAAATCCAGGCTCTTGTGTGCCAGAGTAATTTTGGTATTCCAAGAAGAACGGCAGTGGGAACGGATTTTAACAGAGTAAATCTTCTTATGGCTGTTTTGGAGAAAAAAGTAGGTATTCATCTGGCGTCCTGTGATGCTTATGTAAATATTGCTGGAGGAATGAAGATGACGGAGCCGGCCATTGATCTGGGGATTTCTCTTGCAGTGGTATCCAGCTGTAAGGATATTGTAATTCCGGATTCTGTTCTTGCTTTTGGGGAAGTGGGACTAAGTGGAGAAGTCCGGGCGGTCAGCATGGCGGCTCAGCGTGTGTCGGAAGCGAAAAAGCTGGGATTTACGACAGTGATCCTTCCAAAGGTATGCCAGTCATCTATGGAAAAAACAGAAGGTATGAATCTGGTTTATGTAGAATGGATACAGGATGCCATCAGGTATATCATGAAAGGCTGAGGGAAAGAGAGGCGATAAAACTGGAAGCGGTAATTTTTGACATGGACGGAGTGATCTTTGATTCGGAAACTCTTGTGATTCGTACATGGAAGCAGGTAGCGGACAAATACGGGATCCCGGATGTGGAAAAGGTATGTATGCAGTGCCTGGGTAGAAACCATCAGGCAACAGTAAAAATATTTCAGGAATATTATGGACAGGATTTTCCTTATGAAGCTTATAAGAAGGAAATGGCATCTCTCTTTCATGCGCAGGCAGCAGGAGGCAGGCTTCCGAAAAAACAGGGAGTCTGTGAACTGCTGGGATTTTTGAAGTCTTCCGGCATTAAAACAGGTCTTGCAACATCTACCAGGGAAGAAATAGTAAAGCGGGAGCTTTCGGAAGGAGGACTTTTACAGTATTTTGATGTGATCGTCTGCGGAGATATGGTAAAGCGAAGCAAACCGGAACCGGATATTTATCTGGAAGCCTGTGCAAGGCTTTGTGTAAAGCCTGAAAACTGTTATGGAATAGAAGATTCCTATAATGGAATTCGTGCAGTAAAATCAGCCGGAATGCATCCGATCATGGTGCCGGATCTTGCAAAGCCTACGGAAGAAATGGAAAGACTTTCAGAATGTATTCTTCCGTCGCTGCATGAAGTAAAAAAATATCTGGAAGATAAGTAATCCCTTATAAAAAGTATTTAGATATTGTTTGGAATTTATTATAATCTCTCCAATAGCTAAATGCTTTTTTGTTTTACTGAGAAAAGCTGCGGATGAGCAGATATGAAATAAGGAATCATGGGAAAAGGAGATATGGGCAGTATTCTTTTTCGAGTAAGATTAAGATGAGGTCTATGTTTACAATTATTGTTGAAATAATGTTTTTATATCTGGTATATCGGTGTTGCCTGCAACTTTCTGTGTTTTGGAATGGAGTAAAAGAATGTCGGATTAGCCATAAGGTTTAAATTTGTGAGGATAAAAATATGAATGGTATTGTAAAGCTGCTTCCTCTTGAAGATTGTGACAGAGAACAGTTTATTAAAGATAATCAAGAAGCGTTTAATTTTGGAGCCATGGAAGAGTTTGGATTAAGAGATAATCATTTTGAAGAAGAGGGGCAAATTATTTCACGAGATACCATAGAGCAATCTATAAAAAATGGCGAAGCGTATCGAATTGCTGATGAAGAAGGCAAATTTATTGGTGGTGCTGTGCTTAAGGTTGAAGGTGAAAAAGGAAATTTGGATTTATTGTTTGTTTCTCCTAATGCTCACAGTAAGGGAATTGGATATGCTGCATGGTGTGAGATCGAGAAAATTCATCCAGAGGTAAAAGTCTGGGAAACAGTAACACCGTATTTTGAACAGCGTAATATACATTTTTATGTGAATCGATGTGGATTTCATATTGTGGAATTTTTTAATAAATTTCATCCGGATCCAAATGACGCAGAAATGGATTTGGAAGAAAGTGACGAAGAATTTCCCTGTGGAATGTTTCGTTTTGAAAAGAAAATTTATTAATTTCCGGTTAGAAAGGTAATGATATGGGACTGTTTGTCAGGATTAAAAGAAAAAAAGAAAATGTGGATTGGAATAACACATATATCGCTGTTCCTAAATTTTATGAAAAGGCAGACGGAACGCTTTTGGGAGCAATTGCCTTAACAGAGGACACAAAAAGCGTTTTGCCTAAACTACTGCAAAAGAAATATATGGTAAATGGTAAAGCTGTATCTGAATGGAAATTAGTGCTTGTTAGCATAACAAAAGATGCCGTTATCGGAGAGATGGATTATTTCAAAGCATTGGAAAAAATTGAAAAGTATGCTTTTGATATAAAAAATGACAGCGTTTTAGTAAAAAGACTTTCATTAAGCGAACTGGAAACTTTAATAGCATAGGAATATTCTAATTAATTTTCGGTTCATGAAATTGAAAAGGATTAAAGAATTTGCTTCTGTAAAAAAGGTTCTGCAAAAAAAGAAAAAAACAGTTGACAGAAAAGAAAGAACGTGGTAAATTAATTTAGCTGTCGCAAAGAAATGATTCTTTTGAAGAAACAATTTGAAAAACTTTGAAAAAAGTCGAAAA
>Stewie_p2__coassemble_1053_pt1 | contig 45496 bp, 41 predicted proteins | sample Stewie_p2__metabat2_high_PE_008 | metagenome-assembled genome bin Stewie_p2 | reverse complement strand
ACAATTAATTATATTTACGTTTTCTTGCGGCTTCAGATTTTTTCTTACGACGAACACTTGGTTTCTCGTAATGCTCTCTTTTGCGGATTTCCTGCTGGATACCTGCTTTTGCACAGCTTCTCTTGAATCTGCGAAGAGCGCTATCTAAAGTCTCGTTTTCTTTTACGATAACGTTTGACATAGACTCACACCTAACCTCCCTCCAGTTGTAGATTGTGCTAAAATACAACTGTCTGGGTATTTTTCTTGCACGAGTTATATTATATATCATAGCCTCAAGGTTCGTCAACAGATTTTGGATATTTTTGCAAAATATTTTTGCAGAAAATCACCTCTGAAGTTTAAGCCAGCTGCTGTTCCAGGATTCCTGCCACTGCATCAATGGCTTCCTGAGCCTTTTCCGGATTCTTTCCGCCGGCCTGAGCCATATTCGGACGACCGCCGCCGCCACCGCCTGCGATAGCTGCAACATTCTTGATCAGATTACCGGCATGAGCGCCTGCCTTCTGAGCTGCGTCTGTAGCCATAGCAAGGAAGTTCACCTTAGCGCCGTTTACTGCAGCCAGAACAACAACGCCCTCGCCTAATTTTTCTTTCAGCTGATCGCCCAGATCACGGAGTCCGTTCATGTCAACGCCTTCTACTTTTGCAGCCAGAAGCTTCACGCCTTTTACTTCTGCAACCTGATCCATAACATCCCCAAGTGATCCCTGAGCAAGCTTGCTCTTCAGAGATTCATTCTCACTGTGAAGAGCTTTTATCTCGGCCTGCATATGAGTGATTTTTTCTGTCACTTCAGCCGGCTGGGTCTTTAATGCTTTTGCAGCTTCCTTCAGCATGCTTTCCTGTTTCTTATAATAGTCCACTACCGCATTTCCGGTAAGAGCCTCAATACGGCGCACGCCTGCGGCAACACCTGCCTCAGAAACAATCTTAAAGAGCATGATAGAAGATGTATTTTTTACATGAGTACCACCGCAGAGTTCTTTTGAGAAATCTCCCATGGAAACTACACGGACCTTCTGATCATACTTTTCGCCGAACAGAGCCATTGCTCCCGATTTCTTTGCTTCCTCAATATCCATAACAGCAGTTTCTACCGGAAGAGCCGCCTGGATCTCCTGATTGACAAGAGCCTCTGTTTTTTCGATTTCTTCCTCTGTCATTGCCTGGAAATGAGCAAAGTCGAAACGGAGTCTGTCCGGAGTAACAAGAGAACCTTTCTGTTCTACATGAGAGCCCAGAACTGTTTTTAACGCTTTCTGCAGAAGATGTGTTGCGCTGTGGTTCTTTTCTGTATCGCGGCGCTTACTTTCTGCAACTTTCAGAGAAACGGTCTCTCCCTCTGAGATCATACCGGATTCCATATGGCCAACATGACCAAATTTGCCTCCACGGAGCTTGATGGTATCCTCTACCACAAATTTTCCGTTTTCGGTTTCGATCACACCGGTATCTCCTTCCTGACCGCCCATGGTAGCGTAAAACGGAGTCTCTTTTACAAAAACAGTTCCCTTCTGTCCTTCTACCAGGGAAGAGGCAAGTTCGCTCTCTCCTGCCAGAACAGTTACCTGTGACTCAAAGTTCAGATGTTCGTAGCCTACAAATTCAGTTGTCACAGAAGGATCGATCTCATCATAAACGGTAGCATCCGCACCCATGTAGTTAGTTACTTCACGGGCAGTACGAGCCTTGATTCTCTGCTCTTCCATTGCTGCCTGGAAGCCGTCTTCGTCGATTCCGTATCCCTTTTCTTCCAAAATCTCTTTTGTAAGATCAAGAGGGAATCCGTAGGTATCATAGAGCTTGAATGCATTTTCGCCGGAAAGTTCTTTCACTCCTGCTGCCTTCATCTCCTCTTCCATATCAGTAAGAATACGAAGTCCCTGGTCAATGGTCTTATTAAACTGGTTTTCTTCGTTTGTCAGCACTTTGAAGATAAATTCTTTTTTATCCTCAAGCTCCGGATAACCATCTTTGGAACCGGAGATCACCTCTGCACTTAATTTTGCAAGGAAAGTTCCCTCAATACCCAGAAGACGTCCATGACGTGCCGCACGACGGATCAGACGGCGAAGCACATAGCCCCTGCCTTCATTGGTCGGCATAATACCGTCAGAGATCATAAAGGTAGCGGAACGGATATGGTCTGTAATCAGACGGATGGAAACGTCAGTCTGATAGTCTTTTCCGTATTCCCTGTCTGCAACCTGACATACCAGGTTACGGAGAGAACAGATGGTGTCCACATCAAAAATAGAATCCACATCCTGAACAACAACAGCCAGACGCTCAAGTCCCATTCCTGTATCAATATTTTTGTTCTGAAGTGTTTCGTAATTACCGTTTCCGTCATTTTCAAACTGGGTAAATACATTGTTCCACACTTCCATATAACGATCGCACTCACAGCCTACTGTACAGTCCGGTTTGCCGCATCCATATTTTTCACCGCGGTCATAATAAATCTCTGAACACGGACCGCAAGGACCTGCGCCGTGCTCCCAGAAATTGTCCTCCTTGCCAAAACGGAAAATACGTTCAGCCGGGATGCCAACCTCTTTATTCCAGATCTCAAAAGCCTCGTCATCCTCCAGATATACGGACGGATACAGACGTTCCGGATCAAGTCCCACAACTTCTGTCAGGAACTCCCAGGACCATGCAATGGCTTCATGTTTAAAATAATCGCCAAAAGAAAAGTTTCCAAGCATCTCAAAGAAAGTACCGTGACGTGCTGTTTTGCCCACATTCTCAATATCACCGGTACGGATACATTTCTGACAGGTTGCCACTCTTGTTCTGGGCGGGATCTCTGCTCCGGTAAAATATGGCTTCAGCGGAGCCATACCTGCATTGATCAGAAGAAGGCTCTTATCTCCCTGGGGAACAAGAGAAAAGCTTTTCATAACCAGATGTCCTTTGCTTTCCATAAAATCCAGAAACATCTGACGAAGTTCATTTACTCCGTGTTTTTTCATTGTCGTTTCCTCCTCTATTTCACACACACCTTGTGGAATTTCTTTTTGCCTCGTTTCAGCACAAGACCTTCCTCTCCAAAAGCATCTTTGGAAACAGTATGTTTGATATCTGTAATTTTTTCACCGTCAACAGATACGCCTCCCTGTTCAATGGCACGGCGTCCTTCTGAACGACTTGGAACCAGTCCGGTTTTTACCAGCATAGTGATCAGATCAATACTTCCATCCTGGAAATCCTCATCAGTAAGCTCGGTAGACGGCATATTGTCTGTGTTAGCTCCGCCTGCAAAAAGAGCTCTGGCACCTTCCTGGGCTTTCTTTGCTTCTTCCTCACCATGAACCAGATTGGTAAGCTCATAGGCAAGAATTTCTTTTGCCTGGTTCAGCTGGCTTCCCTCCCAGGCTGCCATTTCCTCAATCTGCTCAATAGGAAGGAAAGTAAGAAGACGCATACATTTGATCACATCTGCATCATCCACATTTCTCCAGTACTGATAGAAGTCAAACGGAGATGTTTTGTTCGGATCCAGCCACACGGCACCTGACTGGGTTTTGCCCATCTTTTTGCCCTCAGAATTCAGAAGAAGAGTGATCGTCATGGCATGGGCATCCTTGCCGAGTTTTCTTCTGATCAGCTCTGTTCCGCCCAGCATATTGCTCCACTGGTCATCTCCACCAAACTGCATATTACATCCGTATTTCTGGAACAGCATATAGAAGTCATAGCTCTGCATGATCATATAGTTAAATTCAAGGAAACTTAAACCTCTTTCCATACGCTGCTTATAGCACTCTGCTGTAAGCATACGGTTTACGGAAAAATGCGCTCCCACCTCACGGAGAAGCTCCACATAGTTCAGATCCATCAGCCAGTCTGCATTGTTGACCATAAGGGCCTTTCCATCAGAAAAGTCAATAAAACGCTCCATCTGTTTTTTGAAGCAGTCAATATTGTGCTGAATGGTTTCCTCTGTCATCATCTGACGCATATCCGTTCTTCCGGAAGGATCACCGATCATTCCTGTTCCGCCTCCAAGAAGAGCGATAGGACGGTTTCCTGCCATCTGAAGACGTTTCATCAGACAAAGCGCCATAAAATGTCCTACATGAAGACTGTCCGCAGTAGGGTCAAAGCCAATATAAAAAGTAGCTTTTCCGTTATTTACCATTTCTTTGATCTCATCTTCGTTTGTTACCTGGGCAATCAGTCCTCTTGCCTGCAGTTCTTCCCAAACTGTCATATTTCTTTTCCTCCTGTTATAAAAAAGCCCGGTTCCTGTCCTTTTAGGACGAGAACCGGGTCCCGTGTTACCACCTAAATTCACAGGAAACTGCATTTTCCTGCCTCATTGAGCACGATAACGTGTGCCGATCCGCTGCAGCCTACTTGCCTGTTATACAACAGTCCGGTTCGGTGCAGAGCTCCGAGATGTATTCACAAAAGTTCCGCACGCGCCTCTCACCCTCCGGCAGCTCTCTGTGTGCTTTCCTGAAGTTACTTGTTCTCTTCCAAGCCATTTCATATACTCTTAAAAGTATACAAAGCCCCTTTTTATTTGTCAAGAGGGATTGAGGTCAGTTTATCAACTTAAAGCAATAAAGGTTATTGTTTACTCCTTTTACATTAACCAGCCAAAACAAAAACCGCCAAAGGATGTCCTTTCATCCCTTCAGTCCCTCATCTTCATAAAGCTCTGTGCCGTCTGCCGCAGATGTGGCAAGCTGATCGCATCGCTCATTCTGGGGGTGATCCGCATGCCCCTTTACCCAGTGAAAAACAACCTGATGTGGTTCCTTTGCCTTCAGAAGACGCTTCCACAGATCCACATTTTTTACATCCTCATTTTTGCCCCGCTTCCAGTTCTTTTTCAGCCAGGAATCGATCCAGTGCTGATTAAATGCATCCACCAGATATTTGGAGTCTGAATAAAGATCTACCTGGCAGGGCTTTGTCAGAGCTTCCAGCGCCGCAATAGCCGCCATCAGCTCCATTCTGTTATTTGTTGTTTTTGTATATCCTCTGGACAGCTCTCTTTCGTGAAGCTGCCCTTTTGTGTCCACATAATGGAGGATTGCTCCATAACCGCCCGGTCCGTCCGGATTTCCTCTTGCTGCTCCGTCTGTATAGATTTTTACCTGCATATCTACCTCCTGCTCTTATATAGTTCTCTTGATACCCGCGCGTCTCTGCCGGGCATTCTCCAATATCATTTGGGGATTGTAAACAAAAATTTCATCTGCGTATTCTTTTCCGTATTTTTTGCAGATATAATCATGGGCATCCCCGATTCTGGAAACTCTTCTTTTTATTCCATGACAGTCTGATCCCACAAAATGAACCTTTCCTTCTTTCAGAAGCTTTTTGCAGAACTTCCTGACCGCATACCCGTTTTTTCCGACAATACTGTCTGCATTCAGCTGTATCAATGCTCCCATCGCAATCATATCTTCTATAAGTTTTATATCTTTTCTCATACATTCATATCGCTCTGCATGAGCAATTACAGGTCTGTACCCGTCAGACAGCAAAAGTCCCAGATATCTCCTTACCTGAGAAGCTGCAACAAATTCATGCAGTTCTGTCAGGACATATTTTGAACCTGCCATTGCAACCGCACATCTTGAATCCAGCTGGGATATCATATCTTCACTGGCATACAATTCGCAGCCCAGATAAAGTCTTATATCTTTGTTGATCTCCCACACTGTTTTTCTTAACAGCTGAAATTGTTTTTTTACTTCCAAGGCAGAAGGTTCAAACATTCCTTTACGAAAATGAGGCGTTACAATAATCCTGCGGACTCCCTGTTTATACTCTGCCTCCACCATTTTTACAGCTTCTTCCAGACTTGCCGCTCCATCGTCTACACAGGGAACAATATGGCAGTGCATATCAAATAATCCTGTACTTTTCATAAACCGTCATCCCCTTTATCTTCGTTATCTGACGCAGGATTTCCATACTCCTGTCTGTTCAAAATCTGCCGCTGCCTCCTCGGCTCCTTTTACAATTGCCGGATCATACTCCAACATGGAAAGAAGCTTTATGGCATTTCTGCTGGTAGCTCTGCCCTTTTTCAGAAGATAGTGGAACAGTACCTCGTGTTCCTGCACCTCTTCCTCAAAATGATAGTTCCGGTACTGTCTGTCCAGAATATATGACAGTTCAATGTCATGAGTAGCTGCAAAAGGCAGGATCCAGTCCCTGTTCAAAGCGCTGAGGATTCTGGAGGACGCAGCAATGCGCTCAATGGTGTTGGTTCCTCTTAAAACCTCGTCAATAATACAGAGAAGCGGCTCCTGTTTTCTGCCTTCATCAAGAATCCGTTTCAGTGACCGTATCTCCACAATAAAATAACTTTCCCCTCCGGAAAGATCATCCCGAAGAGCCATGGAAGTCATTACCTTCAACAACGGAGCTTCATAATGAGAACAGGTACAGGTAAGAACTGTCTGCGCAAGAATACTGTTAATGGCAACGTTTTTCAGAAAGGTGGATTTACCGGACGCATTGGAACCTGTCACAAGAACACTTCCGTCTGTTTCAATGGTATTAGCCACCGGTTCCTGTATGAGAGGATGATAAAGATCCTCTGTCAGAAGCCGGATATGCTTTCCTTTTTCCTCTCTGAAACAGGGGCTGCACCAGAAAGGAAGAAGCTTTCTAAAGGAAGCAATGGATATGGCCGCATCCAGCTCTCCCATATTATCAAGAAGGAGCAAGATCTCCTGTGTTTTTCCCTGTACCGTTTTCAGAGTTCCGTTATAAATAAGAATGTCCACATGAAAGAGCATTCTGATATAATCCAGCAAGAGCTGGGCCGGGTTTCCGGAAGTATCATTTCTTCCAGTGAGAAAAAACACCCGTTTTTTTAATCCGGAAAGGGCCTTTTTCCCTTTACGGATATACTCCATCTGTTCACTGATCTCCGGCCAGTCTGCTGTTTCCATTCTCTGAGCCGATTCCAGCATACAGAGAAAGCTGGAAAAGCAGTCCAGAAAAGGTCCAATACTCTGTCTGTCTTTTCCTGCATAATAATAAATCACGTTCACAGTACTTAAAAACATAAACAGCAAAAAGCCAGGTGCCGGATAAAAGGGCAGAATTCCCACAAGAGTTGCAACAAGCAAAACAAGCATTGCCCAGTGAGGACCTGTTCTTACCTGAGGCGCATCCTCCAGCGCCAGTATAGTATCTGACAACGAGCCATGCCTGGTTTTTCCCACATTTGACAGAAGAACCTGCATCTGCTCCCGTTTTTCCTTATTTTCAGCAAAAAAGCGGATCAGCTTTTCCCTCCGGTCAATATCCTCCTGACGAAAAAGCGGTCTTCTCAGCATATCATAAAGGACATCCTCTCCCGGAGAAGAAACCGTCTGATTGATCAGCATATAAATCCTGTCCATATCAAGATCATTCCAGGTAATGTCGTCAATCCAGAAACCCTCACCCTTTTTCCGGAGAAAATAATGAGAAATATTTCCCAGATCTCCGGCAGAGTATTCTCTTTCCGGTACTTTCCCATAAATCCTCTGGATCTTTCTCAAAATCCTTTTTTTCTGTTTTCTGTTTTCGTACAGGATCCAGACTGCCATCAGCAGAATTACTGCCGCAGTGAACAGGATCACCGTCACATATGGATGCATAAACTCCCCTTTCTTCAGAAATGTATCATTTATATTTTCATAATATTTTAAACTGAGTATACTGAAAATATTTTTTCATGTCAATAAACACTGTCACAATGGACATCCCATTCACATAAGATGAAGTGTAAAACAAATTTCGGAGGATTTTATAATGAGTGATTTAGCTGCTACAAACTGCGGGTGCGGAGAAGAGAGATGTGGCTGTGGTTGTGAAAACAGTTGTGGCTGCGGAAACAGCTGCGGATGTGGAAATTCTTCCATGAACAATATGTGGGGCGGTAGCTCCTGCAGTTGTATTCTCTGGATCATTATTCTCATGTGCCTCTGCGGCAATAACGGCTGGGGCGGAAACAGCTGCGGATGTGGCGGAAACAACGGTGACTGCTGCTGGATCATCGTTATCCTGCTCCTGCTTTGCGGCGGATGCGGCGGCAATAACGGCTGCTGCTGATCCATATGATTTTTTAAGGCAGAGGTTATTTCCTCTGCCTTTTCTGACGTTCTGCTTTTTGTTTTTCCCTGGCTTCTTTTTCCTTCTTCTGTTTCAGACACTCCAAATCTATTTCATAAAAAGCATTTCCGTCCAGAATCAGTTGCTGCTTTTTTTCATTCAATTTCTGTCACTTCCTGATTTGCTTTCTATATATTATATGTAACAGATATTTTCCAGGTACCCACTCACTGCCCGAAAAATTATCAGCATATTTTTTCAGCAGGATCATATATTAATAAAAAAGGAGTCTTGACTATGGATCAGGAACCCGTTTCTCAGACCGCTCTCGACCAGATGGTAAGCAGCGACCAGACACAACTCATTAAGGCAGCTGTTCCTTATCTCCCGCCTTCTGTGCGGCAGATTGTTTCTCTTTATACCAAATTGGAAGAACTGTCCAACACCATAGCTCTGTTCTCTCCAGGGCGTGCAGAGATGCAGATCTGTGAAAATACTGCTGCCGATCCTGTGGAAATGCTTCAGGATATCCGCAGATTCAGTTACGGAAAAAGTCGGGAAAAAGTAGATCAGCTGACCAATATGCTGATTCTCATACAAATGCTTCAGGTTTTAAAAGAATAATTGAAAAAAGGAGCTCCTATGGACAAAAACTGGCAAAATGACCCCAGACTTGCAGATATGGATAAAAGTAAACTGGAAATGCTTCAGAATCTTGCAGAACAGGGAACAGGCAAGAATGCCTCTGATATGCTCCCTTTTCTGATGAATGCAGCCTCCCGGGGAAAAAGTAGCGGACTTCATTTTTCTTCCGATGAGATCTCCGCTGTTCTGGAAGTTCTCAAAATGGGAAAATCACCTCAGGAAACTGCAAAAATTGACCGGATCGTAAGTCTTATGCAGATGATCCGGTAGGAAGTCAGTCGTTTTTGCTGACTCCCTCCATAATACATTCTCTTAAAAAGGCAAGTGCATGTGCGGTTGACTGCTCCCGTATCTTTGTGCGGTTGCCTGTAAAATGATATTCACGGACAACAGTCTTTCCATTATAACTACAGCCCATAAATACAGTACCTACCGGCTTCTCTTTTGTACCGCCACCCGGTCCTGCAATTCCTGTGATTGAAAGACAGATATCAGTTTTTGTAACAAAACAGCCGCCCTTTGCCATTTCTTTGGCGCACTTTTCTGAAACAGCCCCGTGAGTCTTTAAAGTAGATTTTTTCACACCAAGACTTTTGCGTTTTGCACGGTTGCTGTAGGTTACCATTCCCTGAAGAAATACATCCGATGCGCCGGGAACATTTACGATCCTGGATGCAATGGCGCCGCCTGTACAGGACTCTGCAAGAGAAAGAGTAAGCTTCTGGTCTTTCAGCATATCCACTACCGCTTCTTCCAGAGTCTTGTTTTCTTCTGTTGCAAAAATATTTTTGCCAAACCGGCTTTTCAGCTCCCGCACAACCGGCTTGATCAGTTTTTTACACTCTTTTTCGCTCTCTGCCTTGGCTGTGATCCTCAAATGAACTTCTCCGGTCTTTGCATATGGAGCAATAGTGGGATTAGACTGCTGTTCAATCAGATCCTGAATTTCTTCTGCCACCTGGCTTTCTCCGATGGAGCAGATTTTTACCATCTGTGAATAAATGATCTCCGGCTGTTTTTTACGAAGATACGGAAAAACTTCTTCCTCAAACATAGGTTTCAGTTCATTTGGAGGTCCCGGAAGAAGAATTGCTGTTTTTCCGTTCTTTTCAATGATAAGACCGGGAGCAGTTCCATTATGGTTGTCCAGAACAAGCGCTCCCTGAGGAACCATTGCCTGTTTATAATTGTTGGAAGTGATCCTGCGCTGCGCGTCATTTTTTTCGTACTGTTTCAGGTACGCATCCAGAAGCTCTCTGCTGTGAGCATCTTCCACAAGAGGAAGTCCCATAACTTCTGCTGTGATCTCTTTTGTCAGGTCATCCTCTGTAGGCCCCAGACCTCCGGTAAGAATCACAACGTCAGAACGGTCCAGCGCCGTTTTTATGGTATCTTTCATTCTTTCCGCATTATCTCCCACAACGGTCTGATAATACAGAGAAAGTCCAAGCTGAGCGCACTTTTCTGCCAGATACGCACTGTTTGTATTTACAATATTGCCAAGTAAAATTTCAGTTCCTACTGCTACCAGTTCTGTAATCATCTTTTACAGCCTCCTTTTTGTATCCCCGTTATCCTGAAACAGCCGGTTTTATTCCTGCATGGACAGGACAGAACGGTTCTGCCATATGTAAGTGATCAGTGAAATAACTGTAAGCGCCAGAGACAGCCAGATAAAGATCTGCTCCAGTACCGCAAAAATCCCTCCAAAATGAAGGATCAGAAGAATGATCATGATCATCTGAGAAACGGTTTTGAATTTTCCCCAGTAATTTGCAGCAATCACTACTCCGTTTTCTGCTGCGATCAGACGGAATCCGCTGATAATAAATTCTCTTGCAATAATAATAAGAACGATCCATGCAGGAAGTCTTCCAAGCTCGATCATACAGATCATCGCAGAACACACAAGAAGTTTATCTGCCAGCGGATCCATAAATTTTCCAAAATTGGTTACAAGGTGATGTTTCCTTGCCAGATAGCCGTCAAACCAGTCTGTAATGCTGGCTCCGGCAAAAATAACAAGGGAAATATATCGGTTTGCCTCTCCACCCAGATCAGTCAGTAAAAACAGAACCAAAAAAGGCACAAGTATCATTCTTCCAACAGTCAGTTTATTCGGTGTATTCATCTGCCAACTCTCCTATCAAATCATATTCCAGCGCTCCGGTCACGCGGACCTTTGCGAAATCTCCGGTCATAAGAAGCTCTCCTGTCTGGACGAAAATATAGCCGTCCACTTTCGGGGCATCTCCGTAGGTTCTTGCAATATAAGCGCTCTCCCCGGAAACTTTGCCTTCTATCATAACCAGAAGTTCCTGACCGATCCGGTCGTTCCCCTTTTCCAGAGAGATCTCCTGCTGAAGCTCCATGATCTCATCCCGTCTCTCTTCTTTAATTTCCTCGGGAATCTGCCCTTCCATCGTTTCTGCCGGAGTTCCCTCCTCCGGAGAATAGGTAAAGGCTCCCAGACGGTCAAATTCCATCTCGTCCACAAATTCCATCAGTTCCTGATGATCTTCTTCTGTTTCTCCCGGAAAACCTGTGATCAGCGTTGTTCTTAAAACAATGTCCGGAATCTCTTTTCTGAGCTTTTCTATGGTTGCAGTCAGCTGGGCTCTGGTTGTGCGGCGGCCCATTCTTTTCAGGATGCGATCACTGGCATGCTGAATAGGAAGGTCAAGGTAATGACAGATTTTCTTTTCTTCTTTCATAACCCGGATCAGATCATCATAGATTTCTTCCGGATAACAGTAAAGAACACGGATCCAGCGGATCCCCTTAATCTTACAAAGTTCCTTCATAAGAAGATGGAGTGTCTTTTTTCCGTAAAGATCTGTACCGTACATGGTAGTTTCCTGTGCTACCAGAATCAGTTCTTTTACTCCCTGTTCTGCCATATGCTTTGCCTGAGCGATCAGACGTTCCTGAGGGACACTGCGGAATCTTCCTCTCAGAGAAGGAATAATGCAGTAGGTACAATGTTTGTCGCAGCCTTCTGCAATTTTCAGATAACCGTAATGACCGCCTGTAGTCAAAACTCTTCTCCCGGAATCTTCCGGCAGTTCATTGATATCCCGGAACTCCTGGAAATGGTTCCCCTGGCAGGCTTCGTCTATTGCTTTTAGAATATCCATATAGGAAGTAGTTCCCAGAACTGCATCCACTTCCGGGACCTCCTCAATAATTTCCGCTTTATAACGCTGCGCCATACATCCTGTCACGATCAGCACCTTACAGGTTCCTGCTTTTTTGTACTCTGCCATTTCCAGAATGTTTTCAACACTCTCTTCTTTTGCATCATGGATAAAACAGCAGGTATTAATGACAATTACCTCTGCCTCCTCCTCGGAATCCACGATCTCATGGCCATTACCTGTAAGTAGGCCCAGCATTTCCTCGGAATCTGCCAGGTTCTTATCGCAGCCAAGTGAAATAAATAATACTTTCATATGTTCTCCTGATATATATAAGGAGCGCTGCAGAATCATCTTTCCGCCGGAATCCTCAGAAGATGCCGCCGGGAGTTCGATTTACACCGCCCCTTTTATTTTTATTCTTCTGTTTCTGTTGTCTGTACAGTGCTTTCTGCTTCAGTCTCTGCAGTTTCCACTGTCGGCTCTGAAGTTTCTTCCTCTTCTGTATTGTCAGCCACGATCTTTACCTGTCCCTGATAAAATTCATCAATGGCTACGGACAGAGGTTTCTTTCCTGCAGCTCCTCTTACCATAGGCTCAGCGCCGGCGATCAGCTGACGGGCACGCTTACTGGTAGCCAGCACCAGAGAGTAGCGGCTGTTCAGCATCATGGTGTTGTCGTCTTCCTCTGCATTGTTGTTGATCGCCTGAATCAGTTCTGAATATGACGGATGTATCATATTATAAGTCTCCTTTCATTAATCCCCGGGATTCCTCCTGGATTCTGTTAATAAACTCTGTATTCCGCTGTGTTTTGCAGCGTTCACTTGAAATGATCCGGTGAAGTTCGTTTACACACTCCTCCAGGTCATCATTTACCAGAAGATAATCATAATCTTCCATTCCTTCCGCTTCCTCAGCAGCACGGCTGAGACGGGATTCGATCACTTCCTGTGTTTCCGTCCCCCGCCCTTCCAGGCGTCTTCTCAACTCTTCTACAGAAGGAGGTGTTACAAAAATAAGAACCGCTTCCGGTATCTTTTCTTTTATTTTCATTGCGCCCTGGATTTCAATTTCCAGGATTACATTTTTGCCCTCTTCAAGCTTTTCCTCCACATAAGAACGGGGAGTTCCGTAATAATTGTCTACATACCGGGCATATTCCAGAAGCTGATCCTGAGCGATCATTTCTTCCACTTCTTCTTTTGTACGGAAAAAATAATCCTTCCCGTCCACTTCTCCCGGTCTTGGTTTTCTGGTTGTTACAGAAACCGACAACGCATAGTCGTCAAAGCTCTCCAGAAGCTTTTTCATAACTGTTCCTTTTCCGGCTCCGGAAAATCCGGATACCACTGCCAAAACACCTTTACTCATGTTCCTCTCCTCGCTCCTCATAATCGTAGGCTTCCGCAAAACGTCTTGCGATCGTTTCCGGCTGCAGCGCTGACAGCACCACATAATCGTCTGAAGTGACGATCACTGCCTTTGTCTTACGTCCCTGTGTGGCGTCCACCAGCGATCTGGTTCCTTTCATGCTCTGAACCATACGCTTGACAGGAGCCGCATCCGGACTTACCACAGCAACTATTTTCTGAGAATTTACTACATTTCCAAAACCTACATTGATCAGTTTTGCCACAGATTTCCGCCTCCGTTACTCTATATTCTGAATCTGCTCACGGATCTTTTCGATCTCAGTCTTCAGATCAATAGCAATATCAGAAATTTCAATATCATTGGACTTGGACAGAATCGTGTTGGCTTCTCTGTTCATCTCCTGTGCCATAAAATCCAGCTTACGGCCAATTCCTTCTTTTTCTGTAAGGATTTTTTTCATACCCTGGATATGGCTGTGGAGACGTACCGTTTCCTCGTCGTTGCAGATTTTGTCTGAATAGATCACAACCTCTGCGGCAATACGGTTATCGTCAATCTGAGAATCCTCCAGAAGCTCATGAACCTTTGCCTCCAGCTTTTCTCTGTACACCCGGACCACTTCAGGAGAACGGGCTTCCACTGCGCTTACCTTTTCGTCCAGCGCCTCCAGCTTGGTCAGAAGGTCATTTTTTAAGTTTCTGCCCTCAGTTTCTCTTGTATCGACAAACCGCCTGCAGGCTTCATGAAGAGGTCCTTCAAGACAGGACCACAGTTTTTCCTCATTGACCGGCTGCTCTTCCATAGTCAGAACCTCAGGATATCTGGAAAGCGCAGATACGCCAATGTCATTTTTCAGCTGAAATTCCTCTTCCATTTCTTTAAAATATCCCAGATACTCAGCTGCAAGATCACGATTGTATTTAAGAGCCACACTTCCGGCAGTATAATCCTCATAAGTAATGAAAACATCCACCTTGCCCCGCTGCATGTAAGTTTTCATCAGATTACGGATCTGTCCCTCAAAAAGATTCAGCTTTCTGGGCATTTTAATGTTCAGATCCAGATATCTGTGGTTTACCGACTTCAGCTCTACTGTGATCTTCCACTCTTTTGTCACGGCCTCGGCGCGGCCAAAGCCTGTCATGCTTTTTATCATAATGTCGTCTCACTTTGCAGGTTACTTCTTTTTGCATAATGTACGCAGACATAATAAATATATGTTTACATACAGATTTATTATAGAGCATCTAAACAGGGTAGTCAAATTGTTTTTTCGGTATCCAAACAAAAAATTCCCGATTACTCCCTTCACGGAATAATATCGCATAAACAGTAACAAGATATCTTCAGCAGTTAAAAACGCTGTAAATTACTGTTCATATTCTTTTGCGGAATTCTCCCGGACATGCTATACTGTAGCCAGAAAGAAAAAAGGAGTATTCACTATGGCTTTTGACGGAATCACCATTGCAGCAATGGTTCAGGAATTACATAAATATCTTGACGGCGGACGTTTTAACAAAATTGCCCAGCCGGAATCAGATGCGCTTCTAATCACAGCAAAAGGCGGCGAAGGACAGTGCAGACTGCTTCTTTCTGCCAACGCTTCCCTTCCTCTGATTTATTTTATTGACAAAAACAAGCCCAGTCCCCTGACTGCGCCCAATTTCTGTATGCTTCTGCGCAAACACATCGGCAGTGCCAAAATCGCATCTATAAAACAGCCGGGAATGGAACGTGTGGTGGAATTTGAACTGGAGCATTTAAACGAAATGGGAGATCCATGTAAAAAGATTCTCATTATGGAGCTTATGGGCAAACACAGTAATATTATTTTCTGCGATGAAAACAGAATGATCCTTGACAGCATCAAGCACGTTTCCTCCCACATGAGTTCTGTCAGAGAAGTCCTTCCAGGACGGCAGTATTTCCTTCCTCAGACTCAGGAAAAAGCTGACCCGCTTACTGTTACCGAACAGGACTTTATAGCCAACATATGCAAAAAACCATGCAGCATTTCCAAAGCGATCTATTCTTCTCTTACAGGCCTAAGCCCTCTGATCGCCGAGGAAATCTGTTATCGCGCATCTATTGACGGCAATGATCCCGCCCTCTCTCTGAATGAAACTTCCTGCATCCATCTGTATCACACTTTCAAAAGACTGATGGAACAAGTACAGGACGGAGATTTTGCTCCAAATATTATTTATCGTGGAAATGAGCCTGTAGAATATGCGGTACTTCCTCTGACCCAGCTCGGACCGGAATACCACAGTGTGGAATTTGAAACCGTATCTTCCATGCTGTCCACCTACTATTCTTCCAGAGATACTCTGAACCGTATCCGCCAGAAATCTTCTGACCTTCGCCGGATCGTTCAGACTGCTCTTGAAAGAAACCGCAAGAAATTTGCCCTTCAGACAAAACAGATGAAGGATACTGCCAAAAAAGAAAAGTACCGGATCTACGGCGAACTGATCAACACCTACGGATATGGTCTGGAAGATGGCTGCAAATCCTTTACCGCACTGAATTATTACACCAATGAGGAGATCACCATTCCTCTTGATCCCACCCTTACCCCGGGGGAAAACGCAAAAAAATATTTTGACCGCTACACCAAGCTGAAACGTACGGAAGAGGCTCTTACCGGTCAGATTGCAGAAACAGAATCCGAGATAGAGCATCTGGAATCCATCTCCAATGCCCTGGATATAGCCCGGGCAGAAAGCGATCTCAGCCAGATCAAAGATGAACTTACAGAGTATGGTTTTATCAAAAAACACTATTCCTCAAAAAAAGGCAAAAAAATGCAGGAAAAATCAAAACCTTTCCATTATGTTTCCAGTGACGGCTTTGATATCTTTGTGGGAAAAAACAACTTCCAGAACGATGAGCTGACCTTTAAACAGGCCTCCGGAAATGACTGGTGGTTCCATGCAAAAAAAATGGCGGGCTCCCATGTGATCGTAAAAACTCCCGACGGCCAGCTGCCTGACCGCACTTTTGAAGAAGCCGGACGTCTGGCGGCCTATTACTCCAAAGGTCGCACTGCCCCCAAGGTAGAGATTGATTATATCCAGAAAAAGCATGTAAAAAAACCGGCTGGAGCCAAACCAGGTTTTGTGGTTTATTACACCAATTATTCCCTTATGGCTGAGCCGGATATTTCGGAGATCAAAGAAGCTTCACAGCAATAACCAGAGCCGGCTCACAGCCGGTTCCGGCAAAAATCTCCACATTTTATAAATATTTTCAGAACGACTGGCGTGTTTCCAGATCCAAAAGGACTGCCTTAAAGCATGGCTTCAGCAACCTGTGAATCTCATCCCGCATTTCTGTCATTTTTGACATCTGATCTGCCGGAAGCTGAATGCGTGCAGCCCCATGGAAAAGCCGGATACGAAAATCTGTAAATCCAAGTCGGAACAGTTCATCTTCCGCTTTTTCGATTTTTTGAAGTTCCGGTTTTGTCAGCACAGTTCCCGCGGGTATTCTTGTTGCCAGGCAGGCATAGGAAGGCTTATTCCAGGTAAAAAGTCCCTCCTCTCTGGAAAGTCTCCTGATTTCATCTTTTGTAAGCCCGCACTCCCTAAGAGGCGAACGAACCTGAAGTTCACGGATCGCCTGCATTCCCGGTCGGTCTGAAGAATCGTCTGATGCATTTGTTCCATCCAGAAGAACTGTGTAACCGTCTTTTAGAGCATTTTCTTTTAAAAGTCCAAATATATTTTTTTTACAGTAATAACATCTGTTTTCCGGATTTTCCGCCACCTGACGGTTACTCAGAATATCATGCCTGATCACAATAAGTTTCACGCCAAGCTGCCTGGTAAGTTTTCTGGCATCATTCAGCTCAAACTCTGGCTGAAAAGCTGTTTTAATAAAATAAGGCTGTATCTGCGCTTTGTATTTTACTGCCATGGCAAGCAAAAAAGCAGAATCCACTCCGCCGGAAAATCCAAGAGCAGCCCTTGGATTCTGCTGAAAAAATTCTTTTAAATCCATACTTTTTCCTCGTCTTTCAGATAAAATCTCATGTCTGCTTTTTAGAAAAGATATTATTTCTCCGGTGTCAGATCAAACAGACTGAGCTGTTCATTAGTCTGTATTTTTTTCTGCTTTCCAACAGTTTTCCGCTGCATATATGTTTCAGGGATCTCATCCAGAAACAAAGAAGGTTCCCGGGTACAGGTAAGGATCAGTTCTTCTCCGGCACGGGTCATTCCAACATAAAACAGCCTCCGTTCCTCCTGGATATCCGTGGGATTTTCTTCCCTTTCCAGAGGAATTTCCCCCTTTTCCATTCCAAACATAAACACAACCGGAAATTCAAGCCCCTTAGATGCGTGTAAAGTCATCAGAGATACTGCATCTCCGGAAACACTTTTTCCGCCGCAGCGCTTCAGATCACCCTCTTCTCCAAGCAAAAGGGCATCCAGAAACTCTCTGGTATCCGAATAAAAAACAGCCATATCTGCCAGACTTTGAAATTTTCCGTTGTTCTCCTGGTCCAGATCCTTTATCCAGTCATGCATAAGTTTTTTCGGCTTTTCTTTCTTCCAGCGATCCTGATATTTTTCTTTCAGCTCTTCATAAATACTTCCGCTGATTTCATTTTCTTCCAGATCCCACAGTTTTTTCAATGCATCTTTTTTATAATAAGGATTGTCCGGTTCTGCCAGTGAACAGAAAAAGCTGATACTGCCCTGTACCAGAGGATCATCAAGAAACTCTTCCCTTCCGCTGACAACATAGGGAATGCCCTCCTGTTGGAAACATTTTTCCAGAATACGTGCCTGATGATGAGTCCTGTATAAAACCGCAATATCCCGGAAGCTTCTTTTTCCGGTCACACCCTCTTTGGAAAAATGCTCGTGAGCTTCCAGCATATCCATACCGCCAACCAGGCGGCTGACTTCTTTTGCAACAAAAATGGCTTCTGACCTTTTGGATGGAGCCTCTGCAATCTGTACAGGCAGCCCTGCCTCTTTCCATGGTTTCAGGCACCGCTCCATACCCGGATTATTTCGGATCACAGCCAGAGCTCCATTGAGAATATTTCCGGTACTCCGATAATTATTTTCCAGAGAAATCATACAGGTTTCCGGAAATTCTTCTTTCATTCTCAAAAAACATCCTGAGTCAGATCCGCGGAATCCATAGATAGACTGATCCGGATCTCCGATCACAAAAAGCTCTTTTCCTTTTTTATTCCACTCCTGGATCAGCTCATACTGCACAGTGTTAATGTCCTGAAATTCATCTACCATAAGATAGGAAAAGCATCGCTCACAGGGCTGCTTTTTTCGGTTTCCAGGCCTGTGTATTTCCCGAAATTCCTTTAAAGTTTCCAGTAAAAGATCATCAAAATCACAGCAGTTTTCTTCTCTTAATTTTTTGTGATATGCTTCCATGATCTCTTCCCGAAGTTGCGAATCCTCATTAAAAAATGCTCCTGTTTTCTGCACGGAAACTTTGTTCAAAAACTGGGACGGTGTCATAGAAAGTCCATACTCTTTGCATATCTCCCGGGCTGTTTCTGAAAGAGCAGATGGATCTGCCAGAAAAAATTCCTTCCCCTGCTTTTTCAGAAAATCCAGACAAAGAGAATGAAACGTTCCGATATGCATCCGATTTACGCTCCGTCTGGAGCCAAGCTGTTTTTCCAGTCGTTCCTTCAGCTCTTTTGCCGCCTGATTGGTAAAGGTCACTGCTGTAATCTCTGCCGGACTTACCTTCCTCTCTTCCAGTAAATACAGGATTCTGGAAATCAGAGTTTTTGTTTTTCCCGTTCCCGGGCCTGCTGCAACAGCAATTCTGCGGGAAATAATCTCCACTGCCTGTTTCTGTTTTTCATTTAACTGCTGCCCTTTTTCCTTCTGTTTCTCAGCAGAAATATCTTGTCTGTCTTCCACAGACAATTCGGAAATCTCTTCCTGTTCTTTCTGCGGAAACTTCCCGGAAATACCGGAAACGGCTTGAACACCTGCTTCTGCCGTTCCTTCCCACTCATTAAAAAACGACATCTGTCCGGTTGGATTCTCGATCTCTTCCGGTTCAAAAAGACTGATAGTTCCATATTCTCCGTCAAATCCGGGCTTTCTTTTCACCTGTCCGGCTCTTAATCTTCGGATACCTTCAGATACAAGATATCCCTCTTCTTTCCTGATTTCTTCTATCGGAATTTTTCTCAGAATATCAAACTCTGGTCCAAATTTTTTCAACATATTTTCATATTGTTCCTGCACCTTTTTACTACCGGAGGATTTACCTGTGGACGCTGCGATCACTTCCGGTAAAGGCACCAGATTTTCATAAGGCTTTTTATTTTTTCTCGCTTCTCCATCGTCCCGGTCAGAAAGCTGCATCACTCTGTGATCTACGCCAATGGTGATCTTTTTTCCACAGACAGGACAGATTCCGCCATAGGCTTCTGCCTCCTTTGGAGTAAGACAAAGATGACATTTCCTGTGCCCGTCAAAATGATACTTTCCTTCTTCAGGAAAAAACTCAATCGTTCCTTCCAGACCTTTGCCCTCCTGGATTGCTTTATAAAGTCCCTGATAACTCATTTCAATATCAAGAAGATTTGCCTCTCTTCCAAGCTTTGCCGGAGAATGAGCGTCTGAATTAGAGATAAGCTGAAGTCGATCCAGAGCCGAAAGCCGCCAGTTCATTGGAGGATCAGAGGACAATCCGGTTTCCACCGCATGTATATAAGGTGTAAGATCCTCAAAACATTCTTCCATAGTATCAAACCCGGAAAACGCACCAAAAAGCGAAAAATGAGGCGTCCAGATATGAGCCGGGATCAGAATTCCCTCCGGGCATATTTCCAGCATAATTTCCAGAAGATCATGGCTGTCAAGTCCCAGTATCGGTCTACCATCCGAATGGATATTACCTATGGTTTCCAGCTTTTTCGAAAGCTTTTCTGCATCCTCAAGTCCCGGCAGAAGAATCACATTATGTACTTTTCGGACCTTTCCATTCTTTTTATAAATAGAGCTGATCTCACCGGAAATCACAAATCTGGGAGTTTCTCCCCCATACTTTCCGCTCTCTTCTAAAACGGAATCCTTCCTTAAACAATAGAACCCATCCTCTGCTGGAACAAGCTTTTCCGCCAGCTCTTTCCGCCATTCCGGATGGGTAAAATCTCCTGTTCCCACTATGGAGATTCCTTTCTTTTTTGCCCAAAGCTCCAGATATTCCGGTGTTCCCTGCTTACTTGTGGCCCGGGAATACCGGGAATGGATATGCAGATCTGCAATTCCTTTCAAAACTCCACCTGCTTTCTTATATGTGTTTTTTTAGTTAAAACCAATCAATCCTTAGACTAACTACTCTCAAATAAGTCTTTCTTTAGCTTTTCTACAAAATTAAAGTCAATTTCCCGGAAAAAATTTGTGTAATCACCTTTGTCTTTTGGTCTATCATTCCACCATGCAGCTCTATGTTCCATTCGTTTTGGAAATATGCAGGTTGATGTTTTACTAAAGTAACCCATGGATAATTAGCTATATGAAATAAGTCCATTTACAAATTTTCATACATATTTTTCTAGTTAATATTAAATTCTGTACTGTTTATATTATAACCAAATTACAAAATTTTGCAAAAAACATTCTGTATTTCTAGTCAAAATATCACTGTCTTCTATATCAATATTTCTGCAAGCAGGCAAACACAGGTTATTCCTCCTGATACTTCCTGCACATTTGTTCCAGTAATGCTTTTATCTGTTCTTTGATTTCCGATGGTTCAATCCTTCTTCTGGTGCTTTTTCCGGTACTGTGTCGGCGTCAGACTGTAATGCTTTTTAAATAATCTGCAAAAGTAATCCACATTATGAAAACCTGCTTCATCTGATATCGTAGCAACTTTTTTCTCAGTTTTTACGAGCAGGAGCGCCGCTTCCTTTAGCCGATAATGAATCAGATAATGAATAGGGGTAATGTGCAAATATTTACGGAAAAGATTTAATACTGTACTTTTACTGATTCCTGCATAGCAGGCAATATCATCCAACGAAATGTCATTCGTGTAATTTTCATGGATATACTGCATCATAATCTGTAGTCTTGCCTGAAAAGAAGTGACATTATTTACTTTATCTTTTTCATAATCTATATCTGCATTTTCATACATGATCAGCCAGAGCTTTTGAATCAGAAAGGAGGTTGCAAGCTCACAGAAGTCATCTTCCTGAACTGCAATGATCTGCTTTATAACTTCTAACGCTTTAGCCTGCCATTCAACTTCTCTTTTAAAAACCTGAAATTCCAGAGAGGAAGAAATAACAGGCAGAATATATTTATCATAAATAAGACTTTCCTGTGCTGCAATAAAAGAAGGCATACATACAAAATTCGGGATCACAGCGCCATCAGATGAATAAAAACGGTGTAAAATCTTGGAATTAATAAATAATCCGTCTCCTTCAGACAAAACAAACTGTTTTTCTCCAATCCAGAAAGTCATAGTTCCCGATTCCATATATACAAATTCCAATTCCATGTGCCAGTGCCATTCAACACAGTTAAAATCAAATAAAGATAAATCCTCATAATAAAAAGCAAATGGATAATTTCTGCTGCCATGCTGAACCGTTTCCATTAGATTTTCGTCTGTAATGATCTTGCTGAAAGGCTGAGCAGATACCATAATATCATTATTCCTCCATGGTCTGTTTTACGATATTATACAATAAATATCAAATATAAATCAATGAAATCCCTGCTTCTGTATTATATAATTCAAAATGCATAAAAATCTGATGCAATATTCAAAAAAGAAAGGAACCTGCTATGCCAGACTATCAAAAGACAAAGCTTGCCTGTTATCTGGGTTTTATCACACAGGCCATTACTGCTAATTTTGCTCCACTGCTGTTCTTAAAATTTCATCATGACTATGATATTCCTCTTGGAAATATTGCCCTGATTTCTACATGTTTTTTCTTTACTCAGCTTCTGGTAGATGCATTCTGTGCAAAATATGTGGACAGAATCGGATATCGCACATGTATTGTAACCTCTGAAATATGCGCTGCTGCCGGACTTATTGGTCTGGCATTTCTGCCTGAGCTCCTGCCGGATCCCTTTATTGGAATCATGTGCAGTGTAATCATATACGCAATTGGAAGCGGCCTTATCGAAGTACTCTGCAGCCCTATTGTAGAAGCCTGTCCCTTTGAAAACAAAGAAGCTACCATGAGTCTACTACACTCCTTTTACTGCTGGGGATCCGTTGGAACAATACTAATTTCAACCTTATTTTTTATGGCATTTGGAATGGACAGTTGGAAATGGCTGGCTGTATTATGGGCTCTTATTCCTGCTGTCAATATCTATAATTTTGCCACATGTCCCATCGATCATCTGATAGATGGCGGGAGCGGAATGGGAATAAAAAAGCTGTTTCAAAAGCCCTTATTCTGGATTGCAGTTTGTCTGATGATCTGCTCCGGTGCCTCAGAACTCGCCATGGCACAATGGGCTTCCGCCTACGTAGAAGCTGCTTTGGGACTGTCAAAAACAGTCGGTGATCTGGCCGGCCCCTGCATGTTTGCCGTTACAATGGGCATCAGCCGTATTATTTTTGGAAAATATGGAGATAAAATAGATCTTATGAAATTTATGACAGGATCTGGTATTCTGTGCGTGATCTGCTACCTTCTCGCTTCCATGTCCTCCTCACCATTAACAGGACTTGTCGGCTGTATTGCATGCGGTTTTTCCGTTGGCATCATGTGGCCCGGCACCATCAGTATTTCCTCACAAAGATTTCCCCTGGGAGGAACTGCCATGTTTGCACTGCTTGCCATGGCAGGCGATCTGGGCGGAAGTATCGGTCCCGCAATCGTAGGGCGTGTAACACAAAATACAGGAAACAATATCCGTGCAGGTATAGGCTTTGGACTTATTTTTCCGGTAACATTATTAATCATGCTCTTCATTCTTAGCAAAACAAAAGAAATCCCAAAATAATCTATATAAAAAGCAACTTAAAATCCACCGAAACAAACTATCTGAATCCTACGTTTAACTACCGGCAGAATGATCTGAGGTGTCCCACAAAAAAGTCAGATTTTTAAGTCTAACTTTTGGGGGACACTTCAATCCGCCGGTAGCTTTTCTTTTTACTTATTTATTTCCAGGATATCACTATAATAATTCTTTCTCAGAATCCTGGTTAAAGCATCCTCTCCGTCACATAAACTATGCGGGAAATCCCCTGTCTTTCCATCTTCTGTTCCCTGACCACCTGTTCTCCTATTTTTAAAAACTGGGGGGGGGTAATGGAAACATAGATCAAAATATTTTCCTGATTTCTATAGCTTTATCCTCCTCAGGAAAATATCCATCCCATAAATGTTGATAAAAAAATCATTTCAATTGAAAACATAAAAGAATTTACAGAAACCAGAGTTGCTCTCTGCTCAGACGGAATCATTTCATTCAGGATCACATCTGTTTTTACCTCCAGAAAATCATCTGTAAATGCTCCGAAAAATCCGCCTGCAATCATCATACAGACATTTCCGGTGAAAGCTGCCGCAAGGGCACATCCAACTCCAAAAGTACCTACTGTCAGCATTTTTTTATAACTGCTTTCAGGGAAAAAAGCAGCCAGTCTGGCTCCCAGAACCGCTCCCAGCCCCATTATAAACAAAGCTGGTCCCAATACCAGAGAATTCAGTCCTGCCATTGGAAGTTTTGCCTGCAGGAAAAAAAGTACCAGTGTAGAAACTGCCCCGATCAGAGAATTGACAATCATAATATTTCTGGCTTTTCTGTTGTTTAACAGAAATTTCCTACTTTCCAGAATTACATTTTTCAGTTTTTCCGATATACTTTCTTTTCTATTTTCTACATTTTGACTATCAGCTGTGACTTCTTTTAAGCATAATGCAATACTCAAAGCTCCAATGCTAAATAAAGTATCAATTACATATGCTCTCTTATATCCGAGAAAAAGCGCCAGTCCTGCACATAAAGTTGCTGTTGAACTACTAATCCTGTAAATAATCATTTCTGTGGAAGCAAATCTGTTATACTTTTCTTCCTGTCCGGCATACTTTAAACTGTCATATGCCAGTGCTTCTCTTGTTCCAGATGACAGATTATAGCTTAAAGCAGAAAAACCTACTGCTAATGAAGTGGACCAGAACCCACCTGAAAAAATCATCAGGATGCTGGATATCAACGATACAATCTGACTCATAACAAGCGTCTTTTTACGCCCAAATACATCCGCTGCAACTCCCGACGGAACCTCAAAACACATACTGACAGCATGAAAAATACTTTCTATTATTCCAATCTCAATCAGCGAAAATCCTCTGCCTTCAAGAAGAACCACCCAGGAAGCTCCTGCAATATGCAAGCACCCTATTGCGGTAATTCCGTATAACTTTCTGACCTGTTTTTTAATATTAAATTTTTGCATAAAAAATCTCCTTTTCAAATTATATACATTCATTTGACAAAGGAGATAGCTACTCATATATGGATAAAAACAATGCGCTTTCGCTGCTTACTTCGTATTCCTTATCTTAAAAAAGAGCGTACTATCCCCGTAAACAGCTATTTTGCAACCATTTTTAAGTTGGATTTCAGGTGTTTTCCAGTACATAGTACGTTCCTTTCTTTAAATTTCTTTCATGATTTATGAATAAATATTAGCATAATACTCTCTGAAATACAAGTGTGAATTCTGTTTATACGGGCATATCCAATGCCTTACTTACAATCCACGTTTCACAAAATCTATTTGCTTTTTAAATAAGTCTATTTTTTCTTTTTTACTCTTGGAGCTGGCAGTTCATCATACATAGCCTGAAATAAACCTGCCAGAAATTGTTTATTGTCAACTTCGTCTACCCATAACATCTCTTTCGCCCCAGCATAAGGTCTTTCATAAGAAACTGTGGACATATAGGATATTGCTGATTTTACAGGTTTTATCAGCAATTTTACTATATCTTTTTCTTTATAAAACAATAGCTTCTAATTTTTTACTAGATTAACAAAATCTTTGTTTTCTGTATTCTTTTTAAAGCACTCCATAAAACTATAAAAAAGAGAACATATACGATCATTCTCACCATAGTTGACTCCTGCTACTCCTATATAAACCGCTTTTTTCTCAACCTCTCGTTTCCTTTCTCTTCATATTCAAAAAAATCCTCACATCTAAAGAAAGATACACCAAAGACAAGCATAAAGTTTTCACACTCTCTATCAGTCTTATCCCCTCTGCAACTCCCTCTCCACTGGTTCCGTAAGCAGAATATATGGCACTCATTCCTCCATTTTCTAAAATTACACTAACTGGAATCGTGTAAACTCCAAAGAATAGCAACGAAAGCACACCTATCCTCAAATAAACTGGTAGCTTATCAAATACCTTAAACGCAACTATTAATAGAACCAGTTCCATGCCCTTACACACCAGGCGTACTCCCCCTTCTAAATCAGAAGAAAGTAATTCAATTCTATAAATCACGTTCAGCAAAATACAAGCCAGAAATAAAAAGCGAAACCACTTCTCAGGAACCTTCCGTATCAGTAACACACCTAAAGCCATAGCAACCAACAACATATTTATTTACTCCTTCTCATGCCGTAATTTATTCTTCACCGATGATACGCAACTCTATTTTTCTCATTTCTCTCTAAACAGTCCAAAAGCTTTTCTTCTCCATATTTCTCTCCACGTTTTCCAAAATTGATAAATATATTACAGCCCTTACCTCATTTCAGATCATTACATCTCATATCCTGTATGAAATACAGCTTTGGATTTTCTTTGTGCTGTTTTCTTTGTCGTATCAAGGTTCTTTCAATCGAAGTAAATTAGTGATAATTTCTTTTGTATTTTTATCCAGATTGCTTAAAGTCCCTGTGTTTATGTGGATCATCAGATTTTTAATCTTTTTTCTTATTAAATAGAAATAATTTCTTCAGTAAAATTTTCAAATTCTTTTGTTGATATTTCAGTTTCTTTCCAAGAAGGTACACCATTTTTTATACTATATTGCACTTTTGACATAGTATCTAAATAATATCCTTCGTATTCATAATCTACCGTTGGAGATTGACGTATATACAGGGCTAATTCTTGAGCCGCTAAATGAGAATTGCTGTCATTTAGTCCACCGATTGCTGGTCCGCTTGAAGCACAATACACCTCCAAAAGTAGACAATTTCCATTTTCGTCAATTGCCTTTATGATATAACTAAACTGATTTTCCAAATTGTTAGTAATATACCTGGGTTTTCCAAATAAATGTTTAAGTTGTCCTAATGCTATAACACAATTCTTTTCAAAATTTTCATCGAACTCATAAACAGAACAAATATTTGATGATGCCATATAATATTCTATTGTAGCATCAGTATTTTCAAATTTATACATTTCTTCTTCCTCCATACAGTTTTAATCTATGTATATTTTTTTCATTTCCTTTTTCCCCTATTCCCATTTAGATACTGTCTGTCTCAGCTTGATTTGCGTATCCAATCATCAAGAAACTTCATTTGTTCATCTGTATGAAACCAGTGCTCTCCGTTATGCATTACCGTCAATGGAATTCCCATCTTCGTTGCGAAATCAGACATTGTATCATAAGATGTCAAATGATCTTTTTCACCAAACAATATCTTCGTAGGGATGTGCCATGTGATGGGATGTTCTCTCACATAACATAAATACTTCCAGGATAGTGTTTCACCAAAGTTTGTTTGAATTTCCTCTTCTCTTTGAAGCTGATCTTCTGTTACATTCGCCCATATCATCATATTAGAAATCAGCTTTTCCATATTAACGATTGGAGAAATAAAAAACGCTTTCTCAATATTTCGATCAGCCAAAGCGTGCATAGTAAAAAACGCTCCGATACTGTTTGCAACAATAAAAACTCCCTGATATTTCATCCTGACAGAATCGAAGAAATGCTGAAATTCTTCCTTTGCCTCCCACGGTGTTACAGATTGATAATCAAATCCAATGATGTCGGAATCATTGAAAAGTGCCCGATAATGTTCCGCTTCTGACGCTGTCCCATCTTTTCCATGAATATAAATCATTGCTTTTTGCATTCCAACTTTCCTCCAACACCTAAGTTGATGAGAATACATCGAAGCCTTAATGGCCCCGATGTTTCTCTTTTTTCTCTTCGGATTCTTTTTTACATCCTTTGCAGCAACTGCCACAGCAGGGCTGAACTGCAGATCATAATAGTATTCTAAGACAAACTTTACAAACCGGGACCTATCTTACTATGTCTATATAATGTTTTCAGAAATAAGTTTCCCGTGATCGTAATAAATATCATCCTCTTTTGTAATTGCACGAATTATCTTAGCAGGATTTCCAGCCGCAAAAACATTCTCCGGAACATCCTTTGTAACAACAGAACCAGCCCCTATAACCGAGTTATCACCAATATGTACTCCAGGCAAAATTGTTACATTTGAAGCTATCCATACATTTTTCCCGATATGCACTGGTTTATTGCATCCATAACCTTCTGCCCTTAACTTAGGTGACATAGGATGTGAGGCAGCAACTATAGTCACATTAGGTGGCAACATAGTTCCATCTCCATTATATATCTGTGCATCATCAACAAATGTACTGTTAAAATTCACATATACGTTTTTTCCAAGGTGTACATGCTTCCCGCCCCACATCGCATGGTAAGGAGCTTGGATATAAGCCCCTTCTCCAACTTCTGCAAACAGATCTTTTAGAATATTAGCTTTTTTTCCTCTGCCTCAGGTGTATATCCTAAAGAATTATATAGTTCCATCATCTGTAAATATTCGTGATAATGAGTATCCTTATCAGTCCATTCCATAACTTTATATATTTTCCCAGAATTCAATATTTCTTCAATTTTGTTCACTGCTTATTCCTCCTCAAAATTTAACTTTCATTTATTTCTCATAATATCATACTTTGTAATTATTTACACCATGATAATCACAAAAATAACGCAGACAATATCTCTATCATCTGCGTCATTCTTCTAATGTTTTTTTGAAATATTTACTCCATTTTCTTTCAATCTTTACTCCAAATTTACTCCATTTTAAAAATCTGTTACGATATTTTGCGGTATTCTATGATACCCTTTCTTTGAAGCAAAGTGTCCGTAAATCTTAATTTTCAGCAAACATTTCAATATTTCCAGGCATTCTCTTATGAAACATCAACAGTTCCATAAGCATATATTCTGTTGTGAGATTTTCTCTCAAATTATTTCTGCACGATATTGATAATCTTCTTCGGAACGTAAATCTCCTTAATGATGGTTCCGGTCAGTTTATCTGCCACTACTTCCTTTGCTTTTGCAAGAGCAGTTTCCTTGTCTGCATCAACAGGAAGAGCAACTACACCTCTTGTCTTGCCATTGATCTGCACTGCGATCTCAATGGTGTTCTCAACTGTTTTTGCCTCGTCATACTCCGGCCATGTCTGCTGGTATACATAACCTTCATAACCGCAGGTATTCCAGATTTCCTCTGTAATATGAGGAGCTACAGGATTGAGCAGAAGCAGGAAAGCTCTGTACTCGCCCTTTGTAATGCTGCCTTTTTTGACAAAGTCATTGAGAAGAGCCATAAGGGCTGCAATCGCTGTATTGTACTTCAGATTTTCGAAGTCATTGCTTACCTTCTTGATGGTCTGGTGCATTTTTGTCTCCATATCGCTGCTGAAGCCATCGCCATCCACCAGAATATCCTGAAGCTTCCATACACGTTCCAGGAAACGGCGGCAGCCTTTTACACCATTCTCAGACCAGGATGCGCTGAGCTCAAAAGCTCCGATAAACATCTCATAGGTACGAAGGGTATCTGCGCCGTAGTCATTTACGATCTCGTCCGGATTTACCACGTTTCCGCGGGACTTGGACATTTTCTCGCCATTTTCACCAAGGATCATGCCGTGGGAGGTACGCTTCTGGTATGGTTCTGCACAGGGAACAACCTTGTTGTCATAAAGGAATTTATGCCAGAATCTGGAATACAGAAGATGGAGGGTTGTATGCTCCATTCCACCATTGTACCAGTCAACCGGAAGCCAGTAATTTAACGCCTCAGAGCTTGCAAGCGCCTCTGTATTCTTTGGATCTGTATAGCGGAGGAAATACCAGGAGGAACCTGCCCACTGAGGCATAGTATCTGTTTCACGTTTTGCAGGACCGCCACAGCACGGACAGGTAGTATTTACCCAGTCTGTCATAGCTGCCAGTGGTGATTCTCCGTTATCAGTAGGCATATAGCTTTCTACATCCGGAAGCTCCAGAGGAAGCTCACTCTCCGGAAGAGCCACATAACCGCATTTATCACAGTGAACAACAGGGATTGGCTCGCCCCAGTAACGCTGACGGGAAAATACCCAGTCTCTCAACTTATAATTTGTTTTTCCTGTTCCAAGTTTTTTCTCTTCCAGCCAGTCAATGATCTTTTTCTTTGCTTCTGCCACTTCCAGTCCGTCCAGGAACCCGGAGTTTACCATTTTGCCTGTAGCAACATCTGTAAAAGCTTCCTCCTGTACGTTCTCTCCGCCGGCTACTACTTCAATGATCGGAAGATTAAATTTTTTTGCAAATTCCCAGTCACGGGTGTCATGAGCCGGTACTGCCATAATAGCACCTGTTCCATAGCTCATCAGTACATAATCGGAAACCCAGATCGGGATTTCTTTTCCGTTTACCGGATTCACTGCACAAATTCCGTCAATCTGAACACCTGTCTTGTCTTTTGCAAGCTCAGAACGCTCAAAATCAGATTTTCTTGCTGCCTGTTCCTGATATTCCCGGATGGCATCCATGTTTTTAATCTCGTCTTTGTATTTTTCCAGCGCAGGATGTTCCGGAGAAACTACCATATAGGTTGCTCCAAAAAGGGTATCCGGTCTGGTAGTGTAAACTGTAAGCTTATCCTCTTTACCTGCAATGGCAAAATCAACCTCTGCTCCCTGGCTCTTGCCGATCCAGTTTTTCTGGGAAACCTTTACACGCTCAATGTAGTCTACATCATCAAGACCTTCCAGAAGCTTTTCTGCATAGTCAGTGATCTTCAGCATCCACTGGCTCTTAACCTTGCGGACAACCGGTGCGCCGCAACGCTCGCATACACCGTTGACAACCTCCTCGTTTGCAAGACCTACCTTACAGGAGGTACACCAGTTAATAGGCATCTCACTCTTGTAAGCAAGACCTGCATTAAACAGTTTCAGGAAGATCCACTGTGTCCATTTGTAGTATTCCGGATCTGTAGTGTTTACTTCTCTGTCCCAGTCAAAGGAATATCCAAGGGAATGAAGCTGCTCTTTGAATCTTTTTACATTATTTGCAGTTACGATCTTCGGATGGATCTTATTTTTGATGGCGTAGTTCTCAGTAGGAAGACCGAATGCATCCCACCCCATCGGATAAAGAACATTGTAGCCCTGCATTCTTCTTTTTCGTGCTACGATATCAAGTGCTGTATAAGGTCTCGGATGTCCTACATGAAGTCCCTGTCCTGACGGATAGGGGAACTCTACCAGAGCATAATATTTCGGTTTGCTGTAATCATCTGTTGCAGCAAAGGCTTTGTTGTCATCCCAGACTTTCTGCCATTTTTTTTCAATCACTTTATGATTGTAAGGTACTGCCATTGTTTTTTCCTCCTTGCATAAATGGTCGCATCCTCCCGGAGCATTTTTTATCAGAAAAGGCATACAGACTGTACTGCTTTTATGATAAATAAAAAGCCCTTATCTCTGTATTTAGAGACGAAGGGCTGAATTCCGTGATACCACTCTAATTCACCGGATATACTCCGATGCACTCATTGAATCTGTAACGGGATTTCCCGTCCAAAGCTACTTTCTGTTCACTTCGGCAACTCCAAGGCGAGTTCAGAAATATCCTCTCCTGCCTTGCACCACCCGACAGGTCTCTGAAAAAGGAAAACTTTTCCTACTACTCCTCTTCTTCGTCTTTATCTTTAATAATTCTAACGATTCCCCTCAGGTTTGTCAAGAATTAATTTACTTGACTTTATTATATCGGGGGGGGGTAAAATGAAATTGATACACTAAATACGTTTAAAGATGAATAATTTAAAAGTGAGGGCTAAAAAAATGACAACCAAAAAAAATAAACTATGGCCGATACTGGCATTTTTTATTCCGGTCGCACTTATGATGCTGATCTATGTCTGCATTGGAATTCTGCCAACGGGAGAAAAAACTGTTCTGACCATAGATTTAAACACACAATATATTGCATTTTTTCCTATTTAAGAGAAATGCTTACAGGTGATAGAGGATTTTTTTATTCCTTTTCCAAAACATTAGGCGGAGATATGGCCGGTTTAAATGCCTATTATCTTATGAGTCCGTTTAATCTTCTGCTGCTTTTGTTTTCCACGGAACAGCTTCCTATAGCTGTTGAAATAATCACATTGTTAAAAATCGGGCTTTGTGGTCTTGCTTTTTATCTTTGTATTACAAAAAATAAAACTTGGCACGGATTAATTTTCTCTACTTCATATGCACTGATGGCCTATAATATAGTGTATCAGCAAAATATTATGTGGCTAGACAGCGTAATCCTTCTTCCGCTGCTTGTTTTAGGAATTCAACGTATCATAAAAGAAAGAACTCCTTTTTTATATTTATTTTCCTTATTTGGCTGCATAGTAACAAATTATTACCTTGGCTTTATGATTTGTATATTTTCAGCTTTGTTTTTTTTATACCAGTATTTATGCTGCACCGAAAAACAAAACAAAAATATTGCAGTTCTTTTTCAGTATGGAGCATCATCCATACTTGGCGGCGGACTTGGTATGTATGTAATTCTTCCTGCTTTGAAATCACTACAAGGAGGAAAAGCTGTCTTTGATATATCTATGCTGACAATGAGTAAAGTTTTTCCATTACGAGATTTTCTGTCAAAAATATTTATCGGTTCTTTCGATTATGGTCAAATAGTTACCGGACAGCCTCATAGATATATTCCACTGCCCAATATATACTGTGGAATGATCGTGCTAGTATTTGCAGGAATATTCTTTCTTAATAAAAAAATTCAAATACAAAAAAGACTTGGTATGTTCTTTCTGCTGACCATTCTTCTTGCTTCTTTTTATCTGAAAGGTCTGAATATGATCTGGCATGGCTTTAATGAACCAACCTGGTTTCCTTTTCGTTTCAGTTTCTTATTCAGCTTTTTGCTTATTTATGCCGGATGACACGGATATTGTGCTGCGGAAAAAGTTTCCATACGTTACAATTTTGTATCTCAGGTAATGATATATATATTTCTGTTGATTTGTGTTTTCCTTACCTGGAACAGACCTTATGATTTTTTGATGCCCCAAAAATACCTGGTAAGTATCTGCATTGCAACAACAGGCGGCATAATTTTTCTTTTGTATCTGAAAACACAAAAGCAAAGTTTATTTTTAATGCTGTTACTCTTGGGATGTACAGAACTTTTTATAAACGGACATCTCTCTCTGAGCGTCTTTAACTATGCAGATTATGGTGACTATGTTGCACAGGTGCAAGAAGCAGAACCTGCAATTAATTATATAAAACAGCATGACAATGACTTTTTCCGTATGGAAAAAACATTTGGAAGAAAAGAATGTGATCCTATGTTACTGAATTATAAAGGTCTTTCACATTACAGTTCTTGCGAAAAAAATCATATTAAATATTTTATGGGACAGTTAGGTTTCCGAAACAATGGGAACTGGGCTTATTATAACCGCGGCTCCACATATGCTGCCGACAGTCTCCTGGCTGTAAAATATCTCTGTTCAGAAACGGAATTAGGTTACCCTTATGAACTTCAGGAAACAATAGGAAAAGTAAAAATATACAAAAATCCCTATGCACTTCCTTTTGGTTTTATGGCAGATGATTCTGTTTTAGATGTTTCCATAGATAATCCGCATAAATTTCAGTTACAAAATGAATTGTGGAATTCCATGGAAAACAGTATAGGAAAAGATTTATTTTTCCCGGAAAAACTTAGCGACATACAGTTAATCAATATGGAAAAATCACAGGACTCACCCTATACCTACAATAAAATTGATCCTGATCACTTAGGATCTGTTGTTTATACATTTACAGCCCAAACTGATAATCCCGTATTCGCATGGTTTGGAACCGAAACAATGAAAGCTGCTAAAATTTATGTAAATGGAAAATTGCTGGGAAAATATTTTGACCCTCATTACTATGATATTCTACGTCTTGGAAATTTTAAAAAAGGCGAAAATGTCAAAATCGAAATTTTCCCTCTTACAAACAGTCTTTCCCTTACAGATGCATGGGTTTATTATCAGGATATGAATGTTACTAAAGACTATTTCCGTCTGCTTTCTCAAGAAGGATTAAAATTAGAAGTTGCATCTGATGATTTCCTCTCGGGGGTGGTAAATAATATTTCCGGAAAAAATCTTTTGTTTTTAACCATACCATTTGATAACGGTTGGAAAATTTTTGTAGACGGAAAAGAAACCTCTGCTAAATCTGCAATGGGCGTTTTTATGTCTGTAGAAATCCCGGAAGGAAAGCATCAGATTACTCTTAAATTTGAAGCACCCGGTCTGAAACAGGGTATATTGATCAGTTCGATTTGTGGCGTTACTATTCTTATATGGGTATTTCTGCACAGAACTAAAAAAAGAATGAAAAACAAATAAATTATACTCTTTCATCAAAAAGATCTCCTCTTAAGATATATCTCTTATTTGCTTAGTATCCAATAAGCAAAGTACATATCATGCAGGAGATCTTTTTTAATCCCAGTTTATATTGCTATCATTTTTTCATTTTTAAAAGATCTTAATATGATATTCCGTGCTTCCCTAGCTTTTTCCTTATCCATATTTTCCACCTGTTCCAGGGGATAATTAAGTCCAAGCTTTTCATACTTCGCTTTTCCCATCGTATGATAAGGAAGAATCTCCAGACCTTTCAGATTGCGAAAACCGGCAAGCAGTTTTCCAAGAGATTTTAAATGCGTTTCATCATCTGTGATTCCAGGCACCACCACATGACGGACGATCATGGGAATCTCTTTTTCTTCCAGGGCGCGGGCAAACTCCAGCACATGTTTCTGTCCAAGACCTGTAAGGTTTTTGTGACCTTCTTCATTGCTGTGCTTAAAATCCAGAAGCACCAGATCCAAAACCTCAAAAAGCCGGTCAAATTCTTCCTGTCGCTCTTTGCGGTACATGATTCCGGAAGTATCCAGACAGGTGTGGATTCCCTGTTTTTTTGCCTTCCGGAAAAGCTCTGTCAGAAAGTCAAGCTGCATAAGAGGTTCTCCTCCGGTAGCAGTGATCCCCCCGTTTTTATAAAAAACTTCATTCTTCCTGTAGGCTTCCAAAATTTCATCCGCTGTCATTTGCTGTCCCTGACCCGGTTTCCAGGTATCCGGGTTATGACAGTACAGGCATCGCATGGGACAGCCCTGAAAAAATACTACAAAACGAACTCCGGGACCGTCAACGGTCCCGAAGCTCTCTGTAGAATGAATATATCCTTTATGGTTATATTCCTCTGCCATATGCTTACATTCCTTCATGGAAGGTTCTGGAAATAACCTCGTCCTGCTGCTCTTTTGTCAGCTTATTGAAGTTTACCGCATAGCCGGACACGCGGACAGTCAGCTGCGGATATTTTTCCGGATGTGCCTGAGCATCCAGAAGAGTTTCTCTTGTAAAAACATTTACGTTCAGATGATGACCGCCTTTTTCTGCATAGCCGTCAAGTAAATTTACCAGGTTGTCAATCTGTGCGTCGCTGATATTCATAATCATTTCCTCCTGTTATATAAATAAATTCTGTAAAATCATTTATTGTAAATGAAGTAAACAGTAACCAAAATTATTCTGCTTCATCTACGGAAAGGTTGGGCTCGCAGCATGCGCAGTCCGGTTCCAGTGAAAAGCTCAGGTCATCAAGGCTGATGGAATCCAGCATTACCATATCCTCTTTTCCCAGAGCTCCCGGAATAATAGAGAAGGTATTGGAAATTCCGTCCTGTGCCTCTTTAAACGGAAGCTTTGCAACAGAACTCAAGGATGCTACTGCACCGCGGCTGTCTCTTCCGTGCATTGGGTTTGCGCCCGGAGCAAACGGCTCTCCAGCCTTACGTCCATCCGGTGTTGCTCCGGTATTCTTACCATATACTACGTTGGAAGTAATAGTAAGGATAGAAGTTGTAGGAATACCGCCGCGATAAGTCTGAGTTGTTCCCACATAATGCATAAAGTCTTTTACGATCTTGTATGCGATCTCATCCACACGGTCATCATCATTTCCGTATTTCGGATAATCTCCCTCTACCTCAAAATCCACAACAATACCGTTTTCATCACGGATAGTTTTTACTTTTGCATACTTAATGGCAGAAAGTGAATCTGCAATTACAGAAAGTCCTGCAATACCTGTTGCAAACCAACGTGTTACATTTTTGTCATGAAGTGCCATCTGAATACGCTCATAGCAGTATTTGTCATGCATATAGTGAATGATATTCAGCGTATTCACATATACATGAGACAGCCAGCGGCTCATGTCGTCATAACGCTCCATTACCTCATCATAATCAAGATATTCTGAGGTGATCGGACGATATTTAGGTCCCACCTGTTTCTTTGTGATCTCATCCACACCACCGTTGATTGCATAGAGAAGACATTTTGCAAGGTTTGCACGAGCTCCGAAAAACTGCATTTCTTTTCCTACTCGCATGGAAGATACGCAGCATGCAATAGCATAATCATCTCCGTGAGTCACTCTCATCAGGTCGTCATTCTCATACTGAATAGATGAGGATGCAATGGAGGTCTTTGCACAGAAGCGCTTGAAGTTCTGCGGAAGTCTTGTAGACCACAGAACAGTAAGGTTCGGTTCCGGAGCAGGTCCTAAATTGGAAAGTGTGTGAAGGTAACGATAGGACATTTTTGTTACCATACTTCTTCCGTCAATTCCCATACCTGCAATAGATTCTGTAACCCAGGTAGGATCTCCGGAAAACAGTGCGTTGTACTCCGGAGTTCTTGCAAATTTCACAAGACGGAGCTTCATAATAAAGTGATCGATAAATTCCTGGATCTGTTCCTCGGTAAAGGTGCCGTTTGCAAGGTCACGTTCTGCATAAATGTCAAGGAAAGTAGAAGTACGCCCAAGGGACATTGCAGCGCCATTCTGTTCCTTGATGGCTGCCAGATATCCAAAATACAGCCACTGAATGGCTTCCTGCACATTCTGAGCCGGTCTTGAAATATCAAAGCCGTAAATCTCACCCAGTTTTTTCAGTTCCTTTAATGCTTTTATCTGCTCGGAAAGTTCCTCTCGACTACGGATCACATCCTCGTACATATTGCTTCGTGTTCCTGCTTTCTGATCCTCTTTATCCTCGATCAGACGGTCCACACCATAAAGCGCTACTCGTCTGTAATCGCCGATAATACGGCCGCGGCCATAGGCATCCGGCAGACCAGTAATAATATGGCTGGAACGGCAGGCGCGCATTTCCGGTGAATATACGTCAAATACACCGTCATTGTGTGTTTTTCTGTATTTTGTATAAAAATCTACAATCTCAGGATCCACATGATAGCCATTGTCCTCGCAGGCTTTCATAGCCATGCGGATACCGCCGTTTGGCTGAAGCGCCCGCTTAAAAGGCTTATCTGTCTGGAATCCCACAATCGTTTCTTTTTCTTTATTCAGATATCCTGGTCCGTGAGATGTGATAGTAGAGATAATATGAGTATCCATATCCAGGACACCGCCTTTTTTATGCTCTTCCTCTGTCAGCTCCATAACCTGTGCCCATAAATCGTTTGTGGCCTTTGTAGGTCCTGCCAGAAAGGATTCATCTCCCTCGTAAGGTGTATAGTTTTTCTGAATGAAATCACGCACGTTGATTTCTTTTTGCCAAACGCCTCCGTTAAATGAAGCCCATTCCTGTCTCATGAATCATCCTCCTGTTTTTTAATCCACACAGTTATCTGTGTGCAACTCATATTTTATGTTTAGAATATATAGTATAACCAGCTTCCCGTCAAGGCATATCTTGTATATTTTAGTAGTCAATCTTCAGTTTCCATATTTTACACAAAAATATTGTACTTTTTTTGTCTATTTTTATGTAAATAATAACAGATTTCTGTACCGTCTACGCACATTTTATTTTCCTATGAATTTCCATTTGTACTGTAGAAAAATAATGACTCTCAGCCACACAAATGTTATAATGTTTATGTATAAGTATGGAAATAAAGGAGTAATCAGATAATGGCTGTTCTTATTCATATTTTAACAATAGTATTTGGCATAGTTTGTTTTAGGATCATCAGAACAAAACGCTATAAAATTATGCCGTTTATAAGCTTGATCATGTTTATTTGTTTCGTTAGTTGTGGATTTATTTCTATCTTATCTATAGCTTTGCCATATGGTAAACTTGCGGTTTATCCGTTGGGAATAACTTTATTTGGTTTGATATGTATTTTAATCGGGGGAAATGATTTGTATTCATTATTGCGTTGCAGAGAAAAAGTGGACGGTGTGTATTGCGACTATAACACATATTATGGCGGCAATGGTATTTCTACTCAAGCTCCAGTATTTGAATATACCTATAATGGAACATATTATCGTGAACAAACAACACAAAATATATCTCATAAACAATTAAATCAGCATATGACACAGGGAAACGTTTACAAAATATATCTTGACCCAAAACATCCGGCAGTATTTATTCTGAACAAAAAAATTAAAGCAGGGACAATCATTTCAATAGTATTAGGGCTATTCATATTCACTTACGGAATTGATTTTTTGTTAAAATTCTTCCCTATATTACTGGGACGATAACATTTTGTCGGTAATTTTCTTTTTTAATGGAGGTACTGAAATGACATTTTATGAACAGATGGTTCCTGCGCTTTCTTTATTGCTGGAAAAAGGCGAAACCTTACAAGCGCCGGTTTACTGCTGTCTATTGCAAAAGAGGAACTACACATTTGGATATTTAGGATTGACTGAAAATGCGATCTTAGCATCTCTTCTTCAAGGCGATTCGCAGAATCTAAAAGGAACCAGTCGTATTCCTTTCAGAAACATCCAGAAAACCAAAGTGCGAAAGAGTCTGTTTCCTCTTCAATATATTCTCCGAATCTATTTAACAGATGGAGACATGATAAAGCTCCGAATATCCAAAAAAGTTTATGGATTTGCTACACAGGAGGAAAATCTGGATGCCCTTCTTACCAAAATGAGAACTTACCTATAGGCAGACAGATTTTATGCTGCAAACAGCATATCCGAAATTATATAAAAAGTTCATTTTCCTTTCTGCTTTTGCAGGCTGCCTCCATTTTTTTGGATGCTACTTTAACTAAAAGGGAATTTAATTTTCTTGCTTTTTGAGGACATACATTGATACACTTCATACATGATATACATAATTTTGTGTCCGTTTTTTTCGGTTCTTTAGCGGAAATGGCTCCTACCGGACATAATTTTGCACATAAGCCACAGCCTGTACATTCTTTTCCTGCCTTGGGCTTTAATGGAATGCCTTTATATTCTCGATATGGGTAATTACCCGGTAATTTTAATTCATCATATGATGAGGTATTTTTTATCTTATCAAATATTTTCCCTGAAAATTCCAGAAGTTCCTTCTGGTCTGCTTCGTCAGGACGACCTGTTGCAAACTGGTGCATGATAGAATGTTCGGTAACAGCCGTAATAGCAGCGATACAGCAAAAGCCTTTATCCGTTACATATTCTGCCAGTTCTCTAAGCGTATCTTCATAGGCTCTGTTGCCATAAGTTATTACTAAAACAGCCTTCGCATTGTTTCCGTTAAAATCTTTCATTCTTTCCAATGCGATCGAAGGAACTCTGCCACCATAAGATGGAACACCAATAATGCAAATATCTTCTTTGTCAAATGATCGATCAAATACATTCTCTCTTTTGCCCAGATCAATTTCCTGATAGTTTCCAAATTCATTTGCAACTGTTTTTACTGTTTTTTCCGTACTGTTTGTCGGGCTGAAATATACTGCATAGATACTCATATTCATAACCTCTTTTCTCTTTCTTCAATACAACGTTTCAACATAGGCTCTGCCTGTTGCCAAAAAAGAATTACCGGTTTCACCGTCGTATCATTAAAGTCAATATAATAATAGTTTTTGGTTCCTTCATGCCTCACACTGATAATTCCGGCATTTAATAACACTTTTAAATGGTGTGATACTGTTGAACGTGAAACGTGGCTTTTTTTCTGAATTTCTCCAACTCGAACTCCTCCCGTTCCACCGGTTTCAATCAAAGCCAATAATATTTCCTGTCGAACTTCATCACCTAAAATAGTCATAATCGGTCTGGCAAGTTTATAATTCTCAATAAATTTTTGTTTTTCTAAGATAAATGTTTGATCCATTTTCCCTCCTATCGTTCATCTGCATGAACCATTATAGTCTTTTCGTAATCTCAATTCAATATTGGTGGCGCAAACAAAGACCATTCAGGCTTATGTTTTTAAAAACCATGTATCTTCAATGTTAAAATGCAGGGAGAAACCATTGGAAACTCTCTTTTAAACTTTTAAAAGAAAGTTTAACTATCCTGAATCTAAAATAAAACGCCTGCAGCAATCAAGGCACAGGAATCACTTCCTGTGCCTTGAAATATCTCACCCCACATCTGAAAGGGGCTGTCTTTTATTTATCGTCTGCTCCGTCATCTTTGGCTGCTCTTGCCTCGATCTCCTTTTTCTGAATATCTGCAGGAGCCTGCTCGTAGCGGGCAAATTCATAGGAGAAGTCTCCGCTTCCGCCTGTCATAGAACGAAGATCTGTAGAATATCCGTAGATTTCAAGCATTGGAATATCTGCCTCAATTACAGTATTTCCATCATGATCCGGATTCATTCCCAGAACGCGGCCACGGCGTTTGTTCAGATCACCCATAACATCTCCGGTGTATTTATCCGGAACTGTTACCTTCATGCTGACGATTGGTTCAAGAAGAACCGGAGAAGCATCCATAAAGCCCTTCTTAAACGCAAGGATGGTAGCCATCTTAAATGCCATTTCCGAAGAGTCTACCGGATGATAGGAGCCATCATAAAGCGTTGCTTTTACACCAACAACCGGATAGGAAGCAAGAGGTCCTTTCAGGACGCATTCCTGAAGTCCTTTTTCCACTGCCGGGAAATAGTTTTTCGGAACAGCGCCGCCTACAACTACCTGCTCAAACTCATATGGTGTTTCCAGATCACCGGACGGTGCAAAGCGCATTTTAACGTGACCGTACTGACCATGTCCGCCTGACTGTTTTTTATGCTTTCCTTCTACATCAGAATTCTTGCGGATCGTTTCGCGGAACGGAACCTTTGGTCTGGAAAGCTCAATATCAACTTTATAGCGCTCTTTCAGTTTATCTACAATAATGTCAAGATGCTGATCTCCCATGCCGTAAAGAAGAGTCTGTCTGTTGGCAGAATCATTTTCCGCACGAAGAGTCTTATCCTCACTTGTCATTTTTGCAAGAGCCTGAGAAATTTTATCCTCATCGCCTTTTTTAACTGCCTTATATCTCTTACAGGTATAAGGAGTGGAGATCACTGCCTTCGGATAAAGAACCGGAGCTGTCTTGGTAGCAAGGCTGTCGCCTGTCTGTACGCTGTTAAGCTTGGCAATAGCGCCGATATCACCTGCATGGAGTTCTGGAACCTCATAAGGTCTGGAGCCTTCCAGAACATACAGTTTATTCAGACGTTCTTCCTCACCTTTCTCCACGTTCAGAAGAGTATCATCAGATTTGATAACGCCGGAAGCAACCTTGATAAAGGAATATTTGCCGATAAACGGGTCAACAATCGTCTTCCATACATATGCGGATTTCGCTTTTGCAAAATCATAATTTGCCTCAAAGATCTCATTTGTCTTCTGGGAAATTCCATTGCAGGAGCGTTTATCCGGGCTCGGGAAATATCCGCAGATATCATCCAGAAGGTTGGATACGCCTCTTAAGTTTACCGGAGCGCCCATACATACCGGAACAATACTTCCGTCCTGCACATTTGTTGCAAGAGCCGCTGAAACCTCTGTTACAGAGAATTCGTCACCTTCAAAATAACGGTCCATAAATTCTTCGCTTGTCTCCGCCACAGATTCCATAAGGATGTCGTGATATTTTTCCAGATATTCATTCAGATATTCCGGAATCTCACATTCCTGCTTGCCGCCCTTATCGATATATTTTCTTCCGGCCTGTTTTACAACATTTACATAGCCTACAAACTTGCCGTCTTCACGGATTGGAAAATGAAGAGGCGCGATCTTTTTGCCGTAAAGCTCTGTCAGCTCTTCCACGACCTTACGATAGCTGACATCATCCATATCCATATCTGTTACAAAGAACATACGAGGAAGTCTGTATTTTTCACAGAGATTCCATGCTTTCTGTGTTCCGACCTGAACCCCCGCTTTGCCGGAAACAACAATGATAGCCGCATCTGCTGCGCTGACTGCTTCTTCTACTTCTCCCACAAAATCAAAATATCCAGGAGTATCAAGAACATTGATTTTTACTTTATCCCACGGAACAGGAATCAATGATGCAGAAATAGAAAAATGTCTCTTGATCTCCTCTTTATCAAAATCACTGACTGTATTTCCATCCTCTACTCTTCCAAGGCGGCTTGTCATTCCCGCAAGATATGCCATTGCCTCTGCCAGTGTAGTTTTGCCGGAGCCCCCATGACCTAATAGGACTACATTTCTGATTCGGTCAGTTCTATAAACGTCCATATGTAATACCTCCCTGTTTGTCTAATATGTTCATATTTTACTAAAATTTCTCAGCTTTTTCAAGTATTTTATATAATTTTAACAACTTTTTTTACTGAAATAATGTGAAAATTTCACGAATTTTTACTCTTTCCTACAGTATTTGACTTTTTTCCCCTTATCTTTTAAAATATGAATATATTTTTCATGGGAAAGGATACCTGAACATATGAAAACCATTGGTTTTATCGGCCTTGGACTGATCGGAGGCTCTATTGCAAAGGCAATCCGCAAATTTCATCCGGATTACCATATCCTGGCATACGCCAGACATAAAGAAACTCTTGCCGCAGCTTTAAACAGCGGTGTTATTGACGGTGTACTGGAAAAAGAGGACCAACGTTATAAAGCCTGCGACTATATTTTTCTGTGCGCCCCTGTCGAATATAACATTGAATATCTGAAATACCTGAAAAACATTATCTCTGACAACTGTATCATCACGGATGCCGGAAGTGTAAAAGGACCGATCCACGAGACTGTAGAAAAACTGGAAATGGATCACTGCTTTATCGGCGGTCATCCCATGGCCGGTTCCGAACAGTCAGGCTTTTCCAATTCTTCCGACCATCTTCTGGAAAACGCCTACTACATCCTCACACCGGGCGGTCAGGTTTCTTTAAATAAATTAACTGAATTTTCAGAGCTTGTGGATTCACTGGGAGCCATTCCCATGGTTCTTACTGCTGAAGAGCATGATTTTATTACAGCAGGAGTCAGCCATCTTCCGCATATCATTGCCTCTTCTCTGGTAAATCTTGTCAGCGCCCTTGACAATGATGCAGAATATATGAAAACCATCGCAGCCGGAGGTTTCCGGGATATTACCCGCATTGCATCCTCCTCTCCTGTCATGTGGCAGCAGATCTGCCTGGAGAACACAAAAAATATTTCCACTGTCCTGGATGAATATATCCGTATGCTGATCCAGATCCGTTGCTCTGTGGACAACAGAGATGCAGACCAGCTTTATCAGCTTTTTGCCGCTTCCAGAGATTACCGGGATTCTATTGATGTAACCTCAAGCGGTCTGATCACCAGAGCATATGTTCTTTATCTTGATATTGTGGATGAAGCAGGCGGAATTGCTACTATTGCCACCATCCTTGCCATGGACAATATCAGTATCAAAAATATCGGCATCATCCACAACCGCGAATTTGAACAGGGTGTACTGAAAATTGAATTTTATGAGGAGGACGCCATGAAGCGAGGCGCCGCTCTTCTGAAAAAAAGAAATTATATTGTATATGAACGGTAGGTAATACTATGGAAATCAAAAAACAGACAGGTCTTCAGGGAGCGCTTGCTGTTCCCGGAGACAAATCCATTTCCCACCGGGCAGTCATGTTCGGCGCACTTGCAAAAGGAACCACAAAAATCTCTCATTTTCTGGAAGGCGCAGACTGCCTTTCCACTATTTCCTGTTTCCGCAAAATGGGGATTGAAATCGAACACAACAGAGAAGAAATCCTTGTTCACGGCAGGGGATTACACGGACTGAACGCCCCGGCAGAAACTCTTGATGTCGGGAACAGTGGAACCACAACCAGACTCATCTCCGGAATACTGGCAGGTCAGAGTTTTTCTTCCCACATTGACGGAGACGACTCTATCCGCACCCGTCCCATGAACCGGATCATATCCCCCCTTACCTCCATGGACGCTGATATTACAAGCCTGAAAGGAAACGGATGCGCTCCGCTTATGATCAATGGAAAAAACCTTCATGCCATTCATTATGATTCCCCGGTGGCTTCCGCTCAGGTGAAATCCTGCGTGCTTCTGGCAGGTATGTACGGCGACGGTATTACCAGTGTGACAGAACCGTTTCTTTCCAGAAACCACACGGAGATCATGCTGAATTATTTCGGCGCTGAAATAACTTCAGAAGGTACCACTGCATCCATAAAACCGGAACCTGTTCTTGAAGCAAGAGAGGTCACTGTTCCCGGTGATATTTCATCTGCCGCTTATTTTATTGCAGCAGGTCTGCTGACTCCAAACAGTGAGATTCTTCTTAAAAATGTAGGTGTTAATCCTACCAGAGCAGGAATCCTTAAAATCTGCCGCTCCATGGGTGCAGACATTACTCTTTTAAATGAAAAATATGATGGAGAGCCTACAGCTGATCTTCTTGTCCGTACAAGCAGCCTGAAGGGAGCCATCATTGAAGGAGCAGATATCCCAACTCTAATTGATGAGATTCCAATGCTTGCAGTCATGGCAGCCTTTGCAGAGGGAACAACTGTGATCCGAGATGCCCGGGAACTGAAAGTCAAGGAATCTGACAGAATTGCAGTTATGGTGGATAATCTGAAACGAATGGGCGCGGATATTGAAGGAACTGATGACGGAATGATAATACACGGCGGTAAAGCCCTGCACGGAGCTGTCATTGATTCCCACCTGGATCACCGGATTGCCATGTCCTTTGCAGTAGCAGGAACTGTCTGTGAAGGAAATATGGATATCCGTGGCGGAGAATGCGTCAATATCTCCTATCCTGATTTTTATAAAGATCTTTATTCTTTTACCTGAAATAAAAACAGCAGTGCCGGATCCTGATTTTACGATCCAGTGCTGCTGTCTTTTATTTGTGAATTTTCTGTTTCTTATAAAAATCAGTTTTATTTCCATAAATAAACATATTCTGAAAATTGTCCGATTTTTTATGTAACAACTATATTCCTAAAATCTTTTTTCCATATTAAAGCTCTGCACCTGAAATCCCAGGCTTTCATAAAAGGCAACGGCTCCTGTATTAAAAGCCCACACCTTAAGATCGATTCTCTGAAGCTTTTCTTTTTCTGCCAAAGCTTCCAGATAAGCATACAAGCTTCTGCCTACTCCCTGTTTTCTGAACTTTTCCATTACATAAATCGCATCAACATACAGAATATGATTCTTTTTCAGCATGGGATTCTCCGGGGTTATCTTTCTCTTTGCGATCACAAACCCAGCCAGCTCGCCCTGTTTTTTTGCTCCTGCAGCCACATACTCTTCGCTTTCTACAATCTCCCGAAATTCCTCTTCTGTCAGAAGTTCCCGGGTATCTATATAAATATCCGGTCTTCCCTTTACATGGTCTTCGTGAAGTTGATGATAAGCTTTGTTTACCATTTCATAATCTTTTTCTGTAAGTTCTGTTATCTGTAATCCTTCCATTTTTTTCTCCTTTGCAAAAATTTCTTACACCAGATCTCATATCTTATATGATCAGAATATTCTTACTATAAAAGATTTTCATTGAAAAAGCAATAATAAACAAGTAAAAACCACGACAAACGCATGAATGATTTTCCTTTCCTAATCTGCTTTCAGTATCTTTTT